>Ga0209181_10000927_pt1 | contig 52795 bp, 41 predicted proteins | sample MAT05_FD_187208 | JGI IMG/M metagenome (GOLD analysis project Ga0209181, IMG submission 187208) | Freshwater microbial communities from Lake Fryxell liftoff mats and glacier meltwater in Antarctica - MAT-05 (SPAdes) (version 2) | ecosystem: Environmental > Aquatic > Freshwater > Ice > Liftoff... | reverse complement strand
TGATGTTGCTGTTCGAGCCGATGCCGACATACAGATAGCGCCCGTCGGGGCTGGCCGCCATCGCTTTCGTCCAGTGGTGGTTGATCTGCGAGGGCAGCTTCACCACCGACTCGGGCGCACCCGCGGCGCGGGTCTGGCCCTCGCTGTACGCGAAGCGCACCAGCTCGTCCTGGTTTGCGACGTACAGGCTGCCCTCGACCAGCGCCATGCCGAAGGGTGCGTTCAAACCGTCGGCGAACACGGTGTTGAGCTCGTACACCCCGTCACCGTCGGCGTCGCGCAGCAGCGTCAAACGATTGCCGCTTTCAACTTTCGTATTGCCCCTGGACTTCAGGAAGCCGGCAATCACGTCCTTGGGCAGCAGCGCCGGTGCGCCGCCTCCGCGGCCCTCGGCCACCAGGATGTCGCCGTTTGGCATCAGCAGGGTCTGTCGCGGGATCAGCAGGCCGGTCGCGATCGCCGAGATCGTGTAGCCCTGCGGCACCGTCGGACGCGTCTCGTCCCACGGGGCCGGCGTGGCGATGGTCATTTCCGGCACCAGTCGGCGCTGCGGTTCGGGAATTGCTGGGTCGGCGCCGAACTGCTGCGGCGGCGCTTCGCTGCCGCAGGCGACGAGCAGCGCAGACAGCGCGAGTACGGACCACTTCACTGAACGGGTCATCGCTGCAGCTCCCGGCGGCCGGCAAGGCCAATCCACGTCGCCACGCAGGCCAAGACCGTGCAGACCGCCGACAGCACCAGCCCCAACGGCATGGCGCCCCATGCGTCGCGCGCATGCACCAGCGAATTCAGAAAGCCAGCTATGCACAGCGCCAACAGCACCAGCGCGTACACCACCGGCCGCCATCGGTGACGTTCGCCCCGAAGCAGCGCAACCGACGCCCAGACCAGCACGAGGCCGCCGAAGACCAAGCCACCGGCGTTCAGCCACGACGCGAAGTTGGTCCACTGGATCTGGTAGCTGTACGCATAGGCGACATCAGCCAAAAGCGCACCGCCAAACAGCGGGATGGTCCCGGCAAGCGCTACTGTGTGCAGCGGATGCAGCGGTCGGGGATAGCTTCGTTCGACGGCGACGGACATGAGGCGTCTCTCCATTTCACGACGCGCGTGAAGCGCTTCCACGCAGACAGGCTAGACGCTTCAATCTCGATTTTCAACCGCTGCACATCCGGGCCGCCACGCCCGGCCATGCCCCCCGTGCCAATGTGATCTGAGACAACTACCTCGCTGCAATTACTGAAGGTAGGCTCATCTGATGAAGACTGCTAGATCTGCTGTGCCCCCTCCTCGACATCGCTTGCGTCGACCGGTGCGGCGGGTTCTGCGGAAGTCCCCGGCAAGGCGACGCGCCGGCGTTTTACGCTCACCTACAAGCGCAGGATCGTCATCTTGTCCACTGGATTGGCGTCGGGCGAGATTGGCGCGCTGCTGCGGCGGGACGGATTGTATTCCTCGCATCTGACGAACTGGCGCCAGCAGTTGGCTGCTGTGGACGCGAAGGTTGCGGAGCCCAGGCGTGGGCGCAAGCCGGACCCAACGCGACCGGACCGCCTCAAGTTCGACCAACTGCAGCGCGAGATCGCACGGCTGCAGAAGCGGCTGATGCAGGCGGAGGCGATCATCGACGCCCAAAAAAAGTTGTGTGCGCTGCTGGGTCTGCCGAGCTGCGAGGAATTGCCATGAACGCGCTGCCCACCTTGTCGGCCACGGTCGGGATGGCGCGGGCCTGCGTCGGCTTGGGACTGTCGCGCGCGACGGTGCATCGCGAGCTTCACCCGAAGGCCGCGACGGCCGTCGTGCACACGCCGCCGCTCAAGCTGGATGCGACCGAGCAGGCGGCCGTGCTCGATGAACTGATGAGTCCGCGCTTCGCGGATCGTGCCCCACATCAGGTCTACGCCACGCTGCTGGATGAGGGTCGCTACCTTTGCTCGGTTCGCACGATGTACCGCTTGCTGGCGAAAAGGGGACCGAAAAGGGGACGGAGGTAATTAATCCGAGTTAATTACCTCCGTCCCCTTTTTCCCCTGAGTTAATTACCTCCGTCCCCTTTTTCCGTCCCTGAGTTAATTACCTCCGTCCCCTTTTTCCCCTGTTAATTACCTCCGTCCCCTTTTTCCCCTTTTTCCGCGCGCGGCGAGATGCTGTTCGGCGCGAACATCCTCCCGGGAGACCGACGCAAGGACACGTTGCAGGTGCCGGTTGCAGCGAAACGCGATGCAGCAGGAGAATGCTGTTGCTGTTGCTGTTGCTGATCCGGACGCCGCAGCGGCGCCGCAATCGGATCGCACGGCTGATACCCACCAGCGCCTACTCGCCATACCCGGTCAGCTCCAGATAGCCCTCGGCGGTGACCGCTTGGTCGCCGCGCCGACCGCGCGCGTCGATCGCACCTTCCCAGTAGCGCACGGTCGTGTCGAGCTCCTGTTGATCGAGCACGGCGTCGAGATCCAGTTCGAGATCGAGCGCGGCCGAGCGCAGGCGCCAGCCGAGCGGATAGCGCACGCCGGTGGTCGGGCTGGTCCATGTGCGAGTCGGCTCGGCGCTGATCGTGCCATCGGCGAAGGTGCGCACCGCACCGCTGGCTTCGATCAGGCTGCCGCGGCTGGACACCACCGCGCCGGAAGCATCGCGGATGTGGAACAGCATCAGCGCGCTGCCGTCGGACAGGCGTAGCGCAAACCAATCCCAGCCGACCTGGTTGGGGCCGAGCAGACTGGAGGTCCACTCGTGGTCGTACCATGCAGTCCCGCTGACCGCATGGGTCTGCCCGCCCAGCGCGATCTCGCCGCGCGCGGTGATGAACGGGTAAGCGTAGTAGTAGCTGGCCGCACCGGGCAGATCGGACTTGCTGCTGTAGCCGGCCTCTCCATGCAATACGCGCGGGCCGGCAGCGGTCAGTTGCAGGCGATAGCGGAAATCATCGCCGCCGCAGTCGAGCGTGAGCGGAAACAGGTCGTCGCGTTGCGCGGATTGCGCGCTGCAGTCGCCGAGCCAGCCGCGGTATGGATTCATCTCGACGCCAGCCAATCCGGCCGCGCCGCGCGCGAAACGTTCTACGTGGTGGAAGTCGCCGCCATCGAGATCGCTGAGCGCTGCGTGCACCATGTATACCTGCGCGCCCTGCCAGTCGTCGCGGGTGGCATCGCTTTCCGGTCGCAGTGCGAAGCGGAACAGCGCGAACTGGGCGCCGAAGCGGCGGCCGCTGGCATCCTGCAAGCGCGCGGTCAGGTACCACCACTCGATGCGGAAGCGCGGATGCGCGCCGTGATCGGCGGGGAACACCAGCTCGCGCCGCACGACCTGATCGAAGCCCGCGCTGTCGGGACCCAGTGCGAGAGTACGCGCCAGTGGCGCGGGCGCGGGCGCGGTGACTTCGGTGGGCCGCGCGCAAGCAACCAGCACGAGCGTCAGGAGCAGCGCGAGACCGCCGGGCCTCATGGCCCGCTCCCGCGCAATTGCTGCACCAGCGCCATGCCCGACGCGCGGCGCGCCGGCCACCACGCGGCCAGCACTGCCGCCAGCGTCGACACGCCGAGCGCGGTGAGTATCTGCACCCACGGCAGGTCCAGCTGCATGCTCCAGCCGAAGCTGCGCCGATTGATGACCTCGATCAGCAGCACCGCCAGACCCAGCCCCAGCGGCAACGCGCAGATGCCGGCGAGCAGGCCCAGTGCGCCGCCCTGCAGCAGCTGCAGACCTTGCAGCTGTGCGGGCGTGAGCCCGATGGCGCGCAGCAGCGCAAATTCACGCTGGCGTTCGATCGCCAGTGCCGACAGCGCACCGAGCACCGCCACCACCGCAATCACGCCAGCCAGCATGCGCAGCACATCGGTGATCGCGAAGGTGCGCGCGAACACCTCCAGGCTGATCGCGCGAATCTCGGCGGCGGTGACCACCTGCAGGCTCGGATCGTCCTTCGCCCATTCGCGCAATGTGGCCGCGAGCGCGGCAGCGTCCGCCGGTGTGGCGTACAGCCCCAGCGCAGCGATCGAGGAATCGCCGAACGCGCGCTGGTACTGCGGCAAGGCCAGGGTGAGCACGCCCTGCGGGCTGCTGTAGTCGCGATAGATCGCGGCAATGCTGAAATCGCGCGGGCCCTGCGCGGTGGGCAGGCTCAGCACGTCGCCGACGCCGAGCTTCAGCCGCGTTGCGAGCGGTTCGCTGGCCAGCGCCGCGCCGGCTTCGAATGCGGTCCACAGCGTGTCGGCATCACCGGCGAGGATCTCGAAGCCGGCGCGGCCGCGCTCGGGCAGCTGCAGGCCGACTACTTCGAGCGGACCCGAGGGCGCGAGCCGCTGGCTGCGGCGCGTGAGGCCGACGCCGAGCACGCCGTCGAGGGCCGTCACGCGTTCGACCAGTTCCGCGGGCAACGCAGCACGCCCGCCGGCCGACAGATACACCTCGGCCTGCAGGCTGCGTTCGATCCATCCATTCAGCGCGACGCGGAAGCTGTGGATCATGCTGCTCATGCCGATCACGGTGGCGATCGACAGACTCAGCGCGGCCAGCGCAATACCGGTGCGCCCGAGCGTGCGCCGAGTCCCGGCGACCAGCCACTGCGCGAGTACGGGTGCGTCGCGCAGAACGTGTTCCAGTGCGCGCAGCAGATGACGCGTTGCCCATGGAATAAGACCCAGACCGGCGATCAGGCAGGCAAACAAACCGGCGAAGCCCCAGAACAAACCGTCGGGTGCAAAACGGATCAACGCGAGCCCGGAGCCGAACAGCAACATGGAGGGCCAGAACAGCGCCTGTACGCGCGCATCGGGCTCGCGCAATGCAGCACTCGGCCGCCCGAGTGCGTCGAGCACCGGCACGCCCAGCGCATCGCGCAGCGGTAGCAGCACCGCGAGCAATGCACCGCCAAGCGCCAATGCGCCCGCCTTCAGAAAAGTGAGGCCCGACAGCGCCAATGCGCTGACCTCCACGCGATAGAACAGCTCGCTGTAGCTGCGCGCGAGTCCCTGCAGCAGCACACTGCCAAGGCCGATGCCGAGCGCGATGCCCAGCGCGCCGGCGAGCAGTCCGACCACTGCGGCCTCGCCCAGCAGCAGGCGCGCGACCTCGCTGCGCTGCACCCCCAGTGCGCGCAGCAAGCCGAGCAGTCCGCGTCGCTGCAAGGCGAGAAAGCTGAGCGTCTGGAACACCACGAACACGCCGACCAGTAAGGCGAGCAAGCTCAGTGCCTTCAGATTGACCTCGAACGCGCCGCTCATCGCGGACAGCTCGCTGTCCTGCTCGGCGGTGGCGACCACCCGCAGACCCAGCGGCAGGCGCGCAGCAATCTGCCGCGCGGTGTCCGCGTCGGCGACGAAGTCGATCCGGTTGAAGCCGCTGAGCCCGCTCGCCCGTTGCGCACCGGCGATGTCGACCAGCAGCCAGTTGCCGCTGCCCACTGGTAGCGCATCGGCAGGCAGCGTCGCGAGCAGGGTGAAGTCGACGCTGCGGCCATCGATCCTGAGGCGAACGGCGTCGCCGGCTTTGAGCCCGAGCCGTGTGGCCAGCGGCTGCGGCATCAGGGCGATATCGTCGCGTCCGAGCAGGGCTGCGGGGTCGATCGCACCGGTGGTGGCGCGCGACGCGCCGACGCGTCCTGCCAACCATGGCCGCAACGCGGCCTCACTCAGCGGGTCGATGCCGAGCAGCCGCACGCGCGTACCGGACTCAGCGTGCAGCGCCTCGCGCTCGATCAGCGGCGCCGAGCGCCACAGTCCCTGCGCACGCAGCGCGAGCAGCTGCGCGGCCGGCACCGCGCCACCGTCGGCGACCAGTTGATGGGTTGCCGAGCCCGACAGCGCGCGGCGCGAGTCCAGAAAAGCGCCGCGCGCCGAGTCCACCGCCAGATCGATCGCCACCACCACCGCCACGCTCAATGCAAGACCGAGCAGCATCAGCAGCGCCTGCGCCGGTGCGCGACGGTGCGCGTTCCACAGCACGGCGACCAGACGGGTTGGAAACATGGACGCCCGCTCAGGCCGGCCGCAGCCGGCCGGCGTCCATGCGCAGCAGGCGATCGGCCTGGCCCATCACTTCGGCCGCGTGGGTGACCAGTACCAGACTGGCGCCAGCCTCGCGGCAAGCGCCGATCAACAGTTGCATCACTGCAGCTGCGCTGTCCGCATCGAGGCTGCCGGTCGGCTCGTCGGCCAGCAGCACCGAGGGCGCATGCACCAATGCGCGCGCCACCGCGACACGCTGCTGCTGGCCGCCGGACATCTCGTCGGCAAAGCGCTGACCGAGCTCACCCAGTCCGAGGCGCTCCAGCAACGCCTGCGCCCGGCTGCGCGCAGCGCCGCCGCGCACGCCGATCAGCTCCAGCGGCAACCGCAGGTTGTCCAGTGCGTTAAGACTCGGCACCAGATTCGAGTTCTGGAACACCAGGCCCAGATGCTCGCGCCGAAAGCGGGTTCGCGCCGCCTCGTCCAGGGTGTCGATGCGCTGCGCATCGAACATGATGCTGCCCGCTTCGGCCTGGTCGATGCCGGCGAGCAGGTGCAACAGGGTCGACTTGCCCGCCCCGCTGCGCCCGACCAGCGCCACGCACTCGCCAGCCGCGACGTCGAGGTCGAGCTGGTCGAGCACCGCGGTGCCGGCATAGCGGCGGGTCAGTCCGCGAACGGTGATCTGCATGGCGCGCAGTGTGACGCTTGGCGGGTGAATTTGGTGCGGGCAAGGAGTGCCAGCATCCTGTTCATGCGCGCGCAAAATACCTGACACCCTTTTCGCTGCCGCATCCTTCGGCTACGGTCGGGTTTCCTGACGATGTAGGCCGCCATGAACACAACCGCCCTGCCCCGCCCCACCGCCACCCAACGCTGGACCGCGCTGGTGCTGGTCAGCGTTGCGATGTTCGGCAACTACTACCTGTACGACGCGCTCGGACCGGTGGTGGACCTGATGCGCTCGCAGCTGGACCTGAGCTACCAGCAGATCGGCATGTTCTCGACCGCCTACAGCGTTGCCGCACTGCTGGTGCTGCTGGCCGGCGGCTGGGCGATCGATCGCTTCGGCACGCGTACCGCGCTGGTGGTGTTCGCGCTGATCTGCTTGATCGCGGCTGCGCTGACCGCTTTCGGCCCCGGCTACGAGGGCATTCTCGCCGGGCGTTTCCTGCTCGGCCTCGGTGCCGAACCGCTGATCGTGGCCTCCACCACGGTACTGGCGAAATGGTTCAAGGGCAGCGAACTGAGTTTCGCCTTCGGCCTGAACCTGTCGATCTCGCGACTGGGCTCGGCCTCGGCCGACTGGTCGGCATCGTTCGCCAGCCCGCTGTATGCGAACTGGCAGGACCCACTGTGGCTGGCGACCGGCATTGGCGGCGTGTCGGTGGCCGCGGCGATGCTGTACTGGATGCAGGAGCGACGCGCGCAGGGGCGGATCGAGTTGGGCGCTGCGGGAAAGGCGAAAGCCGAAGCGGATGGGGGGCTTGGCTTTGGACAGCTGTTCCGCTTCTCGGCCACCTATTGGTACATCGTCGCGCTGTGCGTGGTGTTCTATTCCACCGTGTTTCCGTTCCGCAGTTTTGCGATCAACTACTTCCAGCAGGCCCATGGACTCGACCGTGCGACTGCGGGACTGCTGAGCAGCGTGCTGCCGATGGCCGCGATCATCGCCACGCCGCTGTTCGGGCTGTGGGTCGACCGCGTCGGAAGGCGCTCGTGGTTCATGGCGGCCGGCTCGCTGGTGATGCTGCCACTGTTTCTCGCCGTCACTTACCTGCCTGCGGGGCCCGCGATTCCGCTCCCCGGCGGTGCAACCGTGCCGCTGACCCTGCTCACCGCGATCGTTGCCTTCGGCATGGTGTTCTCGCTGATCCCCGCGGTGATGTGGCCTTCGGTGGCCTACATCGTCGATCCCGCGCGACTGGGCTCGGCCTATGCATTGATGACGTTCTGTCAGCAGATCGGCATGGCGCTGGTCCCGCTGGCGATCGGCGCACTCAACGACTGGGCGGGTGCTGCGGCCGACAACGTCGCCGGCTACGCGCCAGGCATGTGGTTGTACACCGTACTGTCGGCGTTCGGACTGTTGTTCTCGTGGCTGCTGTGGCGCTGCGAACGCAGACCCGGCGCGCACGGACTCGATCAGCCGTCGGGCGGCGCTGCGCGCATGGACTGAGCGAACGCAGGCAGCGTCCGGCAGCGCGCGGGGGCATGGCGGGCCTGCGTTGAGCAGCGCGCAAGCTGCGGCGCTTCGACCGCACTTGCAGCCCCCGGCGATTCGGCGGAAAGTGCCGGCGCCTCGAATATTCGAACCACCACACGCAGCACATGATCCTCAATATTGCCGCCTATCGCTTTGTGGCGATCAATGATCCGCCCGAGCTGGCGGCATCGATCCGTGGCAGCGCCATCGCCAGTGGACTGCTGGGCTCGGTGCTGGTTGCCGGCGAAGGCTTGAACCTTTTCCTGGCAGGGCGTGCCGAGGCATTGGAAAGCTGGCTGCAGGGGCTGTGCAGGGATCCGCGTTTTGCTGAATTGCCGGTCAAGCGCAGTTGGAGCGCGCAAGCCCCGTTTGCGCAGCTGAAGGTCAAGTGCAAACCGGAGATCATCGCTTTTCGCCAGCCGCAGGCCGAACCACTTGCCGGCCGTGCACCGGCGGTGTCGCCGGACACCCTCTCCCGCTGGCTCGCGCAAGGCCACGACGACAGCGGCCGGCGCGTGGTGCTGCTGGACGCGCGCAACCGCGAGGAAGTGGCGCATGGCGCCTTCAGCGGCGCGCTGAGTTTGCCGATCGACAACTTCACCGATCTGCCGGCGGCGATCGGTGAGCTGTGCGAGCGGCTGGCCGATGCCACGGTGGTGAGCTACTGCACCGGCGGCATCCGCTGCGAGAAGGCTGCGTTATGGTTGCGCGAGAATGGGGTGCCGCACGCCGTGCAGCTCGATGGCGGCATTCTCGGGTATTTCGAAGCAGTGGGTGGCTTCGGCTACGAGGGCGCGTGTTTCGTGTTCGATGAGCGCGTGGCGGTCGATTCGCGGTTGCGGCCGGTTGACGGCGGGGCGTAGGGCAGGTGGTGGGTCCAGACCCGCCCTCAGGGTTTCGGGGCTGACGAAACGGATGCTCAGAACGCGTTGATGCCGGTCAGCTCGCGGCCGACCACCAGCTGGTGCACGGTCTCGGTGCCCTCGTAGGTGATCACCGACTCCAGATTCAGCGCGTGGCGGATCGGGCAATATTCGGTCGTGATGCCGCTGCCGCCGAGAATATCGCGCGCCTCGCGCGCGATATCTATGGCCATCCGGATGTTGTTCCACTTGGCCAGCGATACCTGGGTCGGCTGCATGCGGCCCTCGTCCTTGAGTCGACCCAGCTGCAGCGACAGCAGCTGCGCGAGCGTGATCCGCCGCGCCATCTCGGCCAGCTTGATCTGCACCGCCTGGGTGGCGGCGATCGGCCGATTGAACAGGATGCGCGTCTTGGCGTACTCGTTGGCTTCCTTCAAGCACGCGATGGCAGCCCCGATCGGCCCCCAGGTGATGCCGTAGCGCGCCTGCGTGAGGCACCCGAGCGGGCCCTTCAGGCCCTTGACGTTGGGCAGGCGCTGGCTGTCGGGAATCCGCACGCCGTCGAAGAACAGCGCGCTGGTGACCGAGGCGCGCAGGCTCATCTTGCGATGGATCTCCTGCGCCTTGAACCCTGGCGTATCGGTCGGCACGATGAAGCCCTGGATGCCATCTTCCGTCATCGCCCACACGATCGCGATGTGGGCCAGATTGCCGTTGGTGATCCACATCTTGGCACCGTTGATGACCCAGTCGCCGCCATCGCGCTTGGCGTGGGTCTTCATGTTGGCCGGATCCGAGCCACCGTGCGGCTCGGTCAGCCCGAAGCAGCCGATGATCTCGCCCGCAGCCATGCCGGGCAGGTACTGCTGGCGCTGCTCTTCGCTGCCGTAGGCGAAAATCGGGTACATGCACAGCGAACTTTGCACCGACACGAAGCTGCGCAGGCCGGAATCGCCGCGCTCGAGTTCGAGGCAGATCAGGCCGTAGCTGACCGCGTTCAATCCCGCGCAGCCGTACTCGGTCGGCAGCGAGGAGCCGAGCAGGCCGAGTGCGGCGATCTCCGGCACCAGCTCGCGCGGGAAGCGCGCCTGGTCGAAGCAATCGCCGATGATCGGCAGCACGCGCTCGTCGGTGAAGCGCGCGACAGTGTCCTGCACCATCCGCTCTTCATCGGTCAGCAGCGAGCGCACGTCGAACAGATCGTAGGGGTTGAGGATGGCGAGCTGGGGCTTGGCGGTCATGGGTGGGTCCTCGTCAGGTCTGCATTCTAACGCCTGCCGACGTGAAGTAACCCTCATCCAGACACGCTTTTGCAGCGCCGATGCGGGCTACTTCGGATTCGAAACCCCGTGCGGCACGTGGCCGGCGGCCACGTGGTCGCGTGCCGAGGCCACGTTGAGCTGCGAATCGTCGAAGAAGATGTCGGCACCGAAAGCGCGCAGGAACGGGCCCTTGTCGCGCCCACCAAGGAACAGCGCCTCGTCGATCCGCACGCCCCATTCACGCAGGGTCAGGATCACGCGCTTGTGCGCCGGTGCGGAGCGCGCGGTGACCAGTGCGGTGCGGATCGGCGACTGCCCGGCCGGAAAGGCGCTCTGGATCAGGTGCAGGCGATCGAGGAAGGCGCGGAACGGTCCGCCGCTGAGCGGATGCGCTGCCTTGGCGCGCTCGTTGGCATGGAAGGCCTCCAGGCCCTGCTCGTGGGAGACCCTTTCGGATTCGTCGGAGAAAATCACCGCGTCGCCGTCGAAGGCGATGCGCAACTGGTCGCTGGCGCGCTCGGCGGCTTTCGACGACAGGATGCTGGCGGCCGCGATTCCGGCATCGAGGGCTGCGCGCACGTCGTCGTGGTTGGCGCTGAGGAACAATTGCGCGCCGAAGGGATGCACGTAAGGCCAGGTCGGCGCGCCGTTGGTGAACGCCGCACGCACGATCTCCAGCCCGAAGTGCTCGATCGAATTGAAGATCCGCAAGCCCGTATCCGAGGAGTTGCGCGACAGCAGGATCACCTCGACCCGTGGGGTGTCCTGCGACAGCGTGTTGAGCCGCAGCAGTTTTTCAACCAGCGGAAACGCGATCCCGGGGGCGAGGATCTGGTCCTCGCGAGCGATCTGGTATGCGCGATAGGCATCGAGTCCGGCCTGCTCGAACAGTTCGTGACTGTCGCGAAGATCGAACAGGGCGCGGGATGAAATCGCGACTACGAGTCTTTCCATCTGTGCGATATCACCCAAGCTCTGAAATCGATAAACGGCCACATGCAAGACCGAACCGGGCCCGAGCGCTGGCGAAGCGTGCGCAGCAGCTCAGGGTAACGGCTCGAACCCGTCGCGGTGTACGTTGCCCACGGCCACCAGCACCGCCGCCAGCGCATCGACCCGCCCATAGCCGTAGATGTGGTTCGGATATGCGGTCGACAGGAAGCCCGGGCAATCCAGCCCCGGCGGATTCAACCGCACTGCGGTCTCGCGCAGGATCGCCTCCAGCGCTTCCGGCTCGCCACGCAGCGCCGGATTGGCGCTCATCACCAGCGCCGCAACGCCGGCGACGTTCGGTGTGGCCATGCTGGTGCCGCTGATGGTGCCGTAGCCGCCGCCGGGCATGGCCGAACGCACCGAATTGCCGGGCGCCATCAGGTCGGGCTTGAGCCGGTTGCTGCCATCGACCGTAACCGGACCGATCAGGGAAAAGCTCGACTTAACGTCGTTGTTGGTGGTCGAGCCGATGGTGAAAACGTCGGGGCTTGTTGCCGGCGGCGTGTTGATCGAACCGCACGAGGTACCGCCGTTACCGGCGGCCACCACGTTGAGGATGCCCGCGGCGCGAATCGCGGCCAGCGCGGTGTCGAAGGAATCGAGCGTACACTGCTCGCTCGGCGGGCAGCTCCAGGAATTGGTGATGATATCGGGCGCGCGCGCGGGGTCGGGATCGAGGCCCTGCAGGTTGGTGGGTGCCAGGAAGAACTGGAAACAGCCGAGATAGGTGCTCGGCCGTCCGTCGCCGCTGTCCATGTTGCGGCAGCCGATCCACACCGCGCGCGGTGCCACGCCGATCTGATTGGTGCCGCCATCATCGCCCAACACCGTGCCCAGTGTGTGGGTGCCGTGGCCGTCATCATCGCAGGGCGCGTTGATGGCCACGCCGCAAGGATTGGGCGCGGCATTGATCTCATGGCGCACCGCGTCGTACCAGTGATAGTCGTGTTGCGCGACGGTGCCGTTCCAGCCGCGGTAGCGCGCGCGCACGGCGGGATGGTTCCACTCGTAGCCCGTGTCTTGCGCGCCGACCACCACCCCCTGGCCGCGGAAGCCCAGCGCCCAGGCCTCGGGTGCGCGTACGCGGGCGACGTTGGGCGCCACCGCTTTGGCAGCCTTGGGCTGGAGCGCTTCGGTGGGCGGCAGGTCCGCGCGGAACGGCCGGTCAGACTCGATCCGCACCACGTCGGTTCGCTGCGCGATCACCGCCAGCGTCGCAGCATCGAGGCGCGCAGCCACGGCATTGGCGATCCACAGCGACTGGTGGGCGATGCCGCGCGTGTCGAGCTCGGCCGCGACCGCTGCCCGCGCCTGCGCGCCGACAGCCTGCAGTTGCGCCACTACCGCACGCCCACGCTCGGTCTTGCGCAGCGTTGGGTCGACATACTGCAGCGCCGGCTTGCCGCGCATCACGATCAGCACGTCGACCGGCTCGCCAGAGGCTGCCGCGTTCAGCACGGCCGGGGTGGCCTTGACGCGCCAGTCAGCGGCCGTGGCGGCAGACGGAAGCGCCAGCGCCAGCGCCATAGCGGCAGCAAGGAGTTCAATGGCGGGTCGGTGTAGTTCCATGCGGCAACGATAATCCCACCGACCGGCCAGCGCCAGCGCTGGCCACGGCGCGTCAGAGCGCGAACTGCTCGCTAAGAATCCGCTCCTCCAGACTGTGCTCGGCATCGAACAGCAGGGTAATCGAGTCCTCGCGCGATTCGCGGATCACCACCTCGACCACGTCGCGCACCTCGGAGGCATCCGCCGTTGCGCTGACCGGGCGCTTGTAGTGATCGAGGATGTCGAAGCGCACTTCGGTATCGGCACGCAGGATGGCACCTCGCCAGCGCCGCGGCCGGAATGCAGCGATCGGCGTCAGCGCCAGCACATCGGAGCCCAAGGGCAGGATCGGCCCGTGCGCTGACAGGTTGTATGCGGTCGATCCGGCCGGTGTGGCCAGCATCACGCCGTCGCAGACCAGCTCGTCGATCCGTGTCCGCCCGTTCAACGAGACCCTGAGCTTGCCTGCCTGCTTGGTCTGGCGCAGCAGCGACACCTCGTTGAACGCCAGCAGCTCGGTGGTATTGCCCGATTCGCTCACGGCGGTCATTTTCAACGGTCGCAGTACCGACGGCTGCGCGCACGCGATGCGCTCGATAACGTCGTCGAGCCGATACAGGTTCATCAGGAACCCGACCGTGCCCGCCTTCATGCCGAACACCGGCTTGCCGGTATGCCGCCAGCGGTGCAAGGTCTGCAGCATGAAGCCGTCGCCGCCGAGCGCGATGATCACATCGGCCTGCTCGGGCGAAGCGGTGCCATAGCGCGCCTGCATCTCGGCCAGGGTGCGCTGTCCTTCGGGGGCCTTGCTCGCCACCACGGCGATGGTCTTGGCATCCATGGACGCGGTCTCCTCGGCTGCTTTGCCCGAGAGGATTCTCAGAGCAAGATCGGACAGGCGCTCGCTCAACTCAGCGCCTCACGGCGGTCGCGGCGAGTGCGATGCTCACGCACCGCGAGCGCCGGCCTGGACCAGCTGTGCCAGGCGTCGGATCGCCACCGACACGGTCGGATAGTCCATCGACACCTGGTTGCGCATGTCGGCCAGCATGCCCAAGGTGAAACGCAGCGAACCGTCGTCGCGGGCAAGCCACTGCTGCACGGTCGCGGTACCGCTGTCGCCGGGCTTGGCGCGCGCGAGCACCTGGGCGACCAGCGCGCGCTGATGGTGGAACAGCTCGTCGCGCTGGGTGCCGCGCGCCTGCGCGTGCCAGCGACCTTCCACCGGCAGCTCTTCAATGCGCAGCATCAGCCACTTCAGGTGCAGCGCCTCGCCGAGCGCGTAGTAGACCTCTGCCACGCGCTCGATCGGCAACTGGTGCTCGGCGGCGACCTCGACGATGTCGAAGGCCGATATCAGGGCCTGCAGATGCGCCAGCGAGCGCGCCATATCCGCCGGAAAGCCCGCGCTGGTCCAGCGCTCGCGCTCACGCACCGCGCTCGCGCGATCCTCGCCCGAGGCCACCGCATCCAACGACGCACGCAGCGCGAGCACTCCCGGCGCATAGCGCGCCACCGCAGCGGCGATATCCAGTCGCGTGCCGGGCACCGTGAGCAGCCAGCGTGTGGCATGGCGCAGCAGATACCAGATGCCGAGCAACGCGTCGATCTGCGCGGCACCGTGCACCTTGCCATCGAGCGCCTCGATCGCGCCCCACAGCGAGCGCGCATCGAACACCTCGCGTGCGATGGTGTAGGCCCTGGCGATCTGTCCCGGGCCCTCGCCGGTGTCCTCCTGCATCCGCATCACGAAGGTCGCGCCCATCCGGTTGACCGTCGAATTGGTCACCGCAGTGGCGATGATCTCGCGGCGCAGGCGATGGCGCTCCATGTTGTCGCGATAGCGCTCCTGCAAGGGTGCGGGGAAATAGCGCACCAGTTCGCGGGCCAGATAGGGATCTTCCGGAACATCGGAGCCGAGCAACTGCTGGAACAGCACGATCTTGGAGTACGACAGCAGGATCGACAGCTCCGGACGGGTCAGGCCCACCCCGCGCGCCTTGCGCTCGGCAAACTCGGCATCGCTGGGCAGGAACTCGATCTGCCGATCCAGTAGTCCCTGCGTTTCCAGGGTGCGCACGAAGTGCTGCTCGGCGCCCAGCCGCGCCACGCTCATGCGCTCCATCACGCTGATCGCCTGGTTCTGCAGGTAGTTGTCGCGCAGCACCAGCTGGCCGACCTCGTCGGTCATCGCCGCGAGCAGGGTATTGCGCGCATCGACCGCCAGCTCGCCGCGACCGACGACTTCGTTGAGCAGGATCTTGATGTTGACCTCGTGGTCGGAGGTATCGACCCCGGCCGAGTTGTCGATGAAATCGGTGTTGAGCAGCACCCCGCACAGCGCGGCCTCGATGCGCCCGAGCTGCGTCATGCCGAGATTGCCGCCCTCGCCCACCACCTTGCAGCGCAGCTCGCGACCGTTCACGCGCAGCGCATTGTTGGCGCGATCGCCGACATCGGCATTGGATTCGCTGGATGCCTTGACGTAGGTGCCGATGCCGCCGTTCCACAGCAGGTCGACCGGCGCCTTGAGGATGGCGCTCATCAGCTCCGCTGGCGTCAACTGCGCGACATTGGTCTCGATGCCGAGTGCGGACTTGACCTCGGCTGACAACGGAATGGTCTTGGCGCTGCGCGAATGGATTCCGCCGCCGGTCGAGATCAGCGGCTTGTCGTAGTCGTCCCAGCTGGATCGTGGCAGCGCGAACAGGCGCTGGCGCTCGACCAACGAGATCGCCGCGTCGGGGTTCGGATCCAGAAAGATGTGCCGATGGTCGAAGGCTGCAAGCAGGCGGATATGGCGGCTCAAAAGCATGCCATTGCCGAACACGTCGCCGGACATGTCGCCAACGCCCACACAGGTGAAGTCCGCGCTCTGGCTGTCGCGACCGAGCGCACGGAAGTGACGTTTGACCGACTCCCAGCCGCCCTTGGCGGTGATGCCCATGCCCTTGTGGTCGTAACCGACCGAGCCGCCCGAGGCGAAGGCATCGCCGAGCCAGAAACCATGCTGGGCCGAGATCGAGTTGGCGATATCGGAAAAGGTTGCAGTGCCCTTGTCGGCGGCGACCACCAGGTACGGGTCGTCGCCATCGTGGCGCACCACGTCTTGCGGATGCACGACCTGGTCGCCGACCAGGTTGTCGGTGATATCGAGCAGGCCATTGATGAACAGCCGGTAGCACGCGACGCCCTCGGTCAGCTGCGCATCGCGATCTCCGCCTGTTGGTGGACGCTTGACGAAGAAGCCACCCTTGGCACCGACCGGCACGATGACCGTGTTCTTGACCATCTGCGCCTTGACCAGGCCGAGCACCTCGGTGCGGAAATCCTCGCGCCGATCGGACCAGCGCAGGCCACCGCGCGCGACCGGCCCGAAGCGCAGGTGCACGCCCTCGACCCGCGGCCCATACACGAAGATCTCGCGATAAGGGCGTGGTTTGGGCAGGTCCGGCACCTTGGCCGGATCGAGCTTGATGCTGACGTATTCCTTCGGCCTGCCGTCGCGCAGCTGGAAATAGCTGGTGCGCAACGCCGCCTTGATCAGGGCCATGAAGCTGCGCAGGATGCGGTCCTCGTCGAGACTGCCGACGGTGTCCATCACCGCGTTCAGTGCCTGCACCACGGTATCGATCTGCACGGTGCGCGAGAAGCCGCGCGAGGTCGCGATCTGCTCGGCGATGCCGCCGTGACTGGCAGCGATGGCCTCGCCGACCAGCGGCGAGATCTCGCGCAACAGGCGTTTGCGGGTCGCCTCGAGCGACGCCTTCGATGCGCCATCGCGCGCTGGATCGAACTTCGCCTCGAACAGTTCGGCCAGCAGGCGCGCATGCAGCGGATAGCGGTTGAGCGTGGTCTCCATGTAGGCCTGCGAGAACGGCACGCCGGTCTGCAGGAGGTACTTGCAGCAGGCGCGCAGCATGCCGACCTGGCGCCAGTCGAGGCCGGCACCGAGGATCAGGCGATTGAACGAATCGTTTTCCGCTTCACCGCGCCAGATGCGCTCGAAAGCCTCGCCGAACGCGTCCTTGATCGCATCCAGATCGAACTCCGCGTCCAGCGACGCGGCCACTTCGAAGTCCTGGATATGGATCACGCTGCCGCCGACATCCATGGTGTATGGATGCTCGGAGAGCACGCGCAGCCCCATGTTCTCCATCATCGGCAGCGCATCCGAGAGCGGAATGGGCGCACCGAAGCGGAACAGCTTGAAGCGCAGGGTGCCCTCGGCACCCTTGCGGCGCGGACGGTACAGCGACAGCCGGATGTCCTCGGGGCCCTTGAGCGAAGCTGCGGTCTCGACATCCGCAGCGGCGATCCACGGGGTGACTTCTTCGATGTAGCCGTTGGGCAAGGCGCGACCGAAACGACTGGCAAGCTTCAGGCCTTTTTCGTCGCCGTGCCGCTGGATCAGGATCTCGCGCAGCTCGTCGTGCCAGTTGCGCACGATCTGCGCGAGCTTGAGTTCGAGCTCGGCCTGGTCGACCTGCGGATGGGTGCCCGCGCGCGGCCGGATCACCACGTGCAGGCGCGCGAGGGCGGCTTCCGAGACGTGCACGGTGGAGTCGACCCGCTCGCCGTGGAAGGCGCGCTTGAGCAGTTGTTCGACCCGCTCGCGCACGTCGGGCGTCATGCGGTTCTGCGGCAGGAACACCAGCACCGAATAGAAGCGCCCGTAGCGATCGCGGCGCACGAACAAACGGGTCCGCTGGCGCTGCGACAGCGCCAGGATGCCCAGTGCGGTCTCGGCCAGTTCCTCTGCATTGGCCTGGAACAGCTCGTCGCGCGGCAGGGTCTCGAGGATATGGCGCAACGCCTTGCCGCTGTGGCTGTCGTGCTTGAACCCGGAGCGGTTCATCACCGCCTCGTATTTGTGGCGCACCAGCGGGATGTCCCACGGACGGCGCCCATAGGCGCCCGAGGTGAACAGGCCGAGGAAGCGTTCTTCGCCGATCGGCTTGCCGGCGGCATCGAACTTCAGTACCGACAGGTAATCCATGTAGCCGGGTCGGTGCACTGTCGAGCGCGCATTGGTCTTGGTCAGGATGATGACGTCGACCGCACCTTTCTCCTGCATCGCGCGCGCAGCCAGCGAGCGCAGCGGTCGCGGCACCGCTGCCTCCGCGTCGCGCAGCACGCCATAGCCGCTACCGGCCTTGGCGGCGAGTACATCCTCGTCGCCCCTGCGCACGACTTCGTATTCGCGGTAGCCGAGGAAGGTGAAGTGATCTGCTGCGGCCCAGCGCAGGAACTCCTGCGCCTCGGCGCGCTGTGCGGTATCCAGCGGCATGTTGCGGGTACCCAATTCGTCGGCGATCTGCAGCGCGCGATCGCGCATCGCACGCCAGTCGCGCACGCAGGCGCGCACGTCGGCGAGCGCTGCTTCCACCGATTGGCGCAGCGCGAGCAGCTCGCCCGCCTCGGCGCGGCGATCGACCTCGAAGTGCATCACCGACTCGGCGCGACCCTTGTCGACCCCCAGCTCATTGCCGATCGAAAGCACATGGCCGCCGTGGTCGCGTTCGATGGCGAGCACAGGATGGATCACCGAGTGCACCAGATTGCCCTGTGCGGCAATCGCGATACTGACCGAGTCGACCAGGAACGGACTGTCGAACGTGATGATCTCGATCACGGTGTGATTGGCATCCCAGCCATGCTCTTCGAGGGTCGGATTGAACACCCGCACGTTCGCCGAATCCGTTACGCGCACCTGCACGAACGACAGCAAGCCGGCGATCAACGCGGCCCACGAGGTCGGCGAGCGCGCGGACAGGTCCTCGGCGGGCACCCTGCGCAGGAACTCGCGCAGCAGACGTTCGGCGTCCGGCCGGCGCGGCGCGGACAATCGTGCGAGCAGATTTTCGAGGATCGAGTCGATGCTGGCCGGCTGGGAAGCCGCGTTCTCCGCGTGGGTCATGGCGGGTTCACATCCATTGGCCGGGTCAAGGCAGTGCGAAAGGATAACCCTGCATGCGCAGCGCCGCCATGACACCTTTCCAAGCCACTGTCCCGGCTGCGATTTCTGCATCCCTCGGAACAGCTGGACCGGGTGGCTGTCGCCGAGCCCGAACCGCCTGTCAGGAACTTCCCCACCCGCCGGCCGTGTGTGACCCGGTTCACAATGTGACGCAGTGTGTCACCCTAATCTTGCTCGTGAAATGGCCCGCAATTGGCCGCCCCATCTGCGCTCCGAGTGAACACCATGTCGAACTTTCCGCCTCCCGGTTCCCCCGCCGGCGCGACCCGCACCACCGGTAACAGTCCGATGATCGCCAGCCGACTGCTGGGACTGCTGCGCGGTGTCGCCCAGAAGCGTCTTTCGGGCGTGATCGGAGAGCTGTTTGCCGGCGTCGACGATGCCCTGTTCGACATGGCCGAACGCGCCTCGACCAATAACAACCAGGCGCGCTACTTCGACGGCATGCGCGAGATTCGCCGCAAGCGCCTGCGCGCCGAAGCGCTGTGGCAGGAAGCGATCAACAAGCAGATGCTGGATTTCGAAACCGGCAAGCTGGCGCCGGGCACCGAAGAACTCGGCACTGGCAGGCAGCAGGTCGGCCAGGTCACGATGGCGCTGGTCGATGAATCGGAACTGGAGGAGTCGCTGGCGGTCGCGGCGATGATCGACAAGGCCGACGGTCGACTCAGCCGCGGCCTGTTCGCGCTCAACCAGCGGCTGGGGATGCTGGCCGCAGGGCGCCGGGTCGACAATGCCAACAACCCGCTGGGCCCGCGCCTGCTGGCGCGAGCTTTCGGTGCGGCGATCTCCGAGTTCGAAGTCGACCTGCCGGTCAAGCTGATCGTGCTCAAGCTGTTCGAGCGCCAAGTGCTGGCCGCGCTGGAAATGCTGTACGAGGAGTGCAATACGATCCTGGTGCAGGCCGGCGTCATGCCGGAGCTGCGCTATGCGACCAGCGGTAACCGGCGCACCGACGCGCAGCGCAGCGACGCACCGCAAGCTTCTGCCAATGCGGTGGCCGAAGCAGCGGTCGCCGAGGCGCTGGCCGAAGTCGACGGCGACGTTCGCTCCGATTCCGAGATCATGCAGGTGGTCTCCGAACTGCGCGGCCTGCTTGCCTCGCGGCGCACCAGCGCCCCGCAGGCTGCGACCGCCGGGTACCAGTATGGCGGTACCGGTAGCGGCAGTCCGACCCACGCCGGCGCGACCGCGCGCGAGCTGCTCAACGCACTGTCGTTGATGCAGGAAGAAATGCAGGTCCATGGTCCTGGCGCGCCTGCTGCGGTGCAGCCGGCGAACGTCAAGCAGGAGCTGATGCGCCAGGTTCGCAGGCTCGGCGGACCTGCTGGCGGCACCACCCATCTGGGTGCCGACGAAGACACCATCGACCTGGTCGGCATGCTGTTCGACTATGCAGTGCAGGATCGCAACCTGCCCGCGCCGATCGCGGCCATGCTGGGGCGCCTGCAGATTCCCTATCTGAAAGTGGCGCTGCTCGACCAGGAATTCATAGCGCACAAACATCACCCGGCGCGCCAACTGCTCGATGAACTCGGGCAGGCCTGCGTGGGCTGGAGCGAAGAGTCGGACAAGGACCATCGCCTGTACAACAAGGTGCAGGAAGTGGTCTCGACCCTGCTGCGCGACTTCGACGACGACACCGGCATCTTCGAGCGACTGTCGGGCGATTTCTCGGACTTCATCGAGAAGAACCGCAAGCGCGCCGAGCTGGTCGAACGTCGCACCACGGAAGCCGCGCGCGGACGCGAGCGGCTGGAGATCGCGCAGCGCTCCGCTGCGCGTGCGCTGCTGTCCAAGCTCGAGGGCAAGCACCTGCCGCCGATGGTGCGCGACCTGCTGTCGCGCAAGTGGTCGAACTATCTGGTGTTGACCTACCTGCGCCATGGCGAGGACTCGACCGAATGGCGCGCGGCAACCCGCTTCATCGACGACTTCGCGTGGAGCGTGGAGCCGAAAAAGGACGACGCCGATCGCGTGCGCCTGGGCGAGATGACGCCGGAGATTCAACGCCTGCTGCGCCAGGGGCTGGCGGCCACCGGCCTGCACGAAGGGCATTTGCAGGAGCTGTGGGGCGAAGTGGCGGAAATGTATCGTCAGCAGGGCAACATGAGCGCGGCGCGGATTCCCCAGGCCCGACCAGCGCCCCCGGAGGATCTCAGCGTGCGCTTTGCCGCTGGACGCGCCGGCGAAGAAATCGTGTTTGGCCCAGCCGATGCGCATGGCGTCGATGACGACGTCGATCTCGCCGCGGTCGAGGCCCTCGGGACCTGGCTGAAGATCGCCCGCGCGCTCAAGGCCGGCACTTGGTTCGAGTTCGTCAAGGACGACGGCTCGCGCGAGCGCGCCAAGCTGCTTTGGATCAGCACCATTCGCGCGCTGTACCTGTTCGTCAATCGCAACGGCCTGAAGATCGCCGAGAAGACCGCCAGCGAGCTGGCGGAGGAGCTGAAGGAACAGAAGGCGGTCATCCTTGAGCAGGTCGCCCTCGTCGACCGTGCGCTCGATGCGATCCTGCACAAACTCAAGGATGGGCCGAGCGAAGGCAGCGCCGATGCGGCGACCCCTGCGATAGAGAAACCACCGACGCCAAAGGCAGCATCGAGTCCGCCTGCGCTGCCCGCTGGCGGAGTGGCGCCGGCGAACGCCGGTGCCCCGCAAAGCAGCGCGCAACGCCCAACGCCGCCGAAGATTCCATCCCCGGCTGTGGTCAAGCCGGCGCCGCCCGGTGGCGCACGCGGTCCATCGACACCGACCCGTCACTGAGCATCGAAGCGGCCAGCGCGATGTTGGCTGCTTGCTCGATCCGCCGCGGATCGAGCAGCAATGTCGAAGTGCGTTACGCCGGACTCAGCGCAGCCCGGTCTCGTTGCGCGCGATCACCAGGCGCTGGATTTCGCTGGTGCCCTCGTAGATCTCGGTGATCTTGGCATCGCGGAAATAGCGCTCCAGCGGCAACTCCTTCGAGTAGCCCATGCCGCCGTGGATCTGTAGCGCCTGGTGGGTGATGAACATCGCCGCCTCCGACGCATACAGCTTCGCAACCGATGCCTCGGTGGAAAAGCGTGCCCCGCTGCTTGCCGACTGCTGCTTGGCGAACGCCGCGCGCAGGGTCAGCAGATAGGCCGCATCAAGCCGGCACTTCATGTCCGCGATCTTGGCCTGGATCATCTGGAACGACCCGATCGACTGTCCGAAGGCCTTGCGATCGCGCGAATACGCCAGCGCCGCATCGTAGGCCGCGCGCGACAGGCCCACCGCTTGCGCTGCGATCCCGATGCGGCCGGCATCCAGCACGCCCATCGAGACCTTGAAGCCGTCGCCTTCGTTGGCGATCAGGTCTTCGGCCGGGATGCGGTAGTCGCTGAACTCGATCTCGCAGGTTGCGGAGGCGCGGATGCCGAGCTTGGGTTCGCTCTTGCCGCGATGGAAACCCTCGCGCTGGGTGTCGACCATGAAACCACTGATGCCCTTGGCACCCTTGGCCGGATCGGTCATCGCAAACAGCATGATGTAGCGCGCCACCGGACCCGAAGTGATCCAGCTCTTCTTGCCGTTGACCGTGTAGAAGCTGCCGTCGGGCGAGCGCACTGCGCGGATGCGCATGGCCGACGCGTCCGAGCCGGACTGCGGCTCGGTCAGCGCGAACGCGCCGATCGCCTGCCCGCTGGCGATCGGGGTCACGTACTTGTGTTTCTGCGCCTCGCTGCCGAACTTCAGCAGGCCGTTGCAATACAGGGTGTTGTTGACGCTGACGATCGTCGAGTGGGCGCAATCGGCGGCGGCGATCTCGATCATCGCCAGTACATAGGCGATCGCATCGAGACCCGCGCCACCGTATTCGGGCGGCACCTCGATGCCCATCAGTCCGTTCTCGCCCAGCACCTTGATGGTTGCGGACGGAAACTCGCCACTGCGATCGAACTCGGCGGCGATCGGCGCGATCCGTTCGGCGGAGATCCGGCGCGCAATGTCCTGGATCATCAACTGCTCTTCGGTGAATCGGAAATCCATCGTCAACCCCTGCTGTGGATCGGACCGGAAAACGCCGGCCGATGATAACGGTGCAAGCTCGAGTGGCGCCTCGGTCCGAAAACCGGGACGGCCCCGGGCGGCGCGCTCAATCCCCGCTGGCACCGACCGCCGCGAGGGCAGTATCGATCGGGATCAGATAGCTCACGCCCATCGAAGCGCCCTGACGCGAAAACAATCCGGACATGCTCAGGGCGACCAGATCGCCTGCCGCGTTGAACACCGGTCCACCGGAATTGCCGCGATTGATCGATGCATCGGTCTGGTAAAGCTTGCGTCCCTCGACGTGCCGCACTGCCGACAGGATGCCTTGGGTCACGGTGTGGCTGAGTGAAATATCCAGCGGAGTGCCGATCACGAACAGGGTGTCGCCGGGCCGCGGGGCGCTGCGCCCGACCGGTGCTGCGATCAGCTGGGCGCCATCGAACTGCAGCAGAGCGACATCGGTGTGCGAATTGCGGTTGACCACCTGGGCGGCGACCGAGCGGCCGTCGACGAGCAGGGTGACGTGACGCTCGGTGCCGACCACATGCGCATTGGTCAACGCATAGCCCTTGGCATCGACCACCACCCCGCTGCCGTGGCCGCGCAGGGTTCGCACGGTCACGGTGGCGGCCAGCAGGTTTTCCGAGCGATCCTGAAAGCGGCCCTCTCCCGTGCCCCAGGTCAGGCCCACGGCGACCGGCGTCGGCTCGGCGCCGTCGTCGCGGGTCGCGATCCCGCCGCGCACGCCGAAGGCGTCCGGGGCGCCGCGCATGGCGTCGGCGAATCGCTGCTGGGCGAGCACGTTGTCGGCTGCCTGGGCCACTGCACGACGGACCACATCGCTGATTCTGCCGCCGGTGCGCCAGCCGTCGTTCGCACCCTCGGAGACTTCGCGGAAAATCACCTCGTCGTTGTCGCTAAGCACCCAGCGCACCTTCACGTAGGCGCGCGCGGCGCGCTCGTTGCCGGGCCGGAAGCTGCCATCCAAGTACACGCAGAAGTCGAGCTTGAGGTCGATCAGCTCGGCCTGCAGCGACAGCCGCGCGGGTGCGTCGGTGCCTGCCGCCGACAGCGGCCAGCCGACGCCGCGAAAGCGTTCGGCCACGACCAATGCTACGTCTGCTTCGCTGGCATCGAGCGCACCGGCATTCCACTGCACGGCGGCCGCGATATCGCAGTTGCTTCCGGCAAACACCCGCCCGGACGTCACTTCACGACTGTTCGCCGAATCCAGGCGTACCGCGAATCGATCCAGCGATACCGACTGCGCGTCGCCAGGATTGGACAGCGGCATGCTGGTCGGGATCTTGAAGCTGCCGAAAGCATCCTTGATGCGCAGTTCTTCGACCGCAGGGGGCGGCTGGTCGGCTTGCTTGGGCGGCGGCTTGTCCGAGTAGTGCACCCGCCCGTTGGGGTCGGTCCACTTGTAGACCTCTGCGTGCAGGCTCGGTGCGAGCATGCCGAGCAGCAGCAGCGACAGTATCCGGCACCGGCGCTCCATCGTCCCTGTCATACCTGCCCCCAGGTTCCGTTCCACCGGAGTGCAGTGTAGTACGCCGCGGCCGCTGCGCAACTTCGGCGCCTGGGCCGCGCCGATTGACGCTGGCCACCCGCGCCGACTATCGTGCTCTATCTTTGAATCGCGATATCGAGATAAACGTGGATCTTGCGGGCTGTTCTGCCTTTCTGCGCGCGCTCTCCGACCCGACCAGGGTGCGGCTGCTGGCGCTGCTCGAACGCGAAGAACTTACGGTCGCGGAACTTGCCGCGGCAACCCGGCTGGCACAACCGCGGGTCTCGACCCACCTGGCAAAGCTGCGCGAACTCGATCTGGTGCGCGATCGCCGCGCCGGCGTGTCCGCCTACTACCGCTACAACATCGATGCGGAAGCCGAAACCCGCACGCTGTGGCAAGCCCTGCGTGAAGCAGCCGACGATGCCCTGCTGCGCGACGATGCCAAACGGGTGGCGGGCGTTCTGGCCAAACGCGCGCAGCGCCAGAACTGGGCCGATACGGTGGCTGGCGACATGGAGCGGCATTATTCGCCCGGCCGCACCTGGGAAACCCTGACTCGCGGATTCGTGCGCCTGCTCGACCTCGGCGACGTGCTCGACCTGGCCGCGGGCGATGGCGTCAACGCCGAGCTGCTGTCGCCGTATGCGAAGTCGATCACCTGCATCGATACCAGCGCGCGGGTGGTCGAAGCCGCCACCACGCGCCTGGCCGAACGCAGCAATGTCACCGTACGCAGTGGCGACATGCACACGCTGGAGCTGCCGGACAACCGCTTCGACCTGGTGCTGATGATGCAGGCCCTGCCCTACAGCGAGCGTCCTGCGCAGGCGATGGCCGAAGCCGCGCGCGTGCTGCGCCGCGGCGGACGGCTGCTGGTGTGCACCTTGGCGCGCCACCAACATCGCGGTGTCGTCGCGGAGTTCGATCACCGCAATCTGGGTTTTACCACCAGCGAGTTGCGCCAGCTCGTCACCCGCGCCGGGCTGCAGGTCGACTCCTGCGAACTGGCCACGCGCGAAAGCCGTCCGCCACATTTCGAGGTACTCGCACTGCTGGCGCACAAGCCATGAACGGCAAGGACCTGATGGGCGCTTGTGCAAAGCCGCGCACGGCGACCATCCACCACTGAACATTCGACTGCTGCCACCCATGCCCGCACTGCCTTGGAAAGATCCGACCCGAACCTGCCGCCTGCTCGATGCCATGGCGCAACGCATCCTCGTGATCGATGGCGCGATGGGCACCATGCTGCAAACCTACGGACTCGACGAGGGCGACTATCGGGGCAGCCGCTTCGGCGCTGGACACGACCGCCCGGATGCGCACGCCCACGGCAGCCACCCGCACGCCTGCGACCTGAAGGGCAACAACGATCTGTTGTCGATCACCCAGCCGGACATCGTGCGCGCGGTGCACCGCGCCTACCTCGAGGCAGGCGCCGATCTGCTGGAGACCAACACCTTCAACAGCACCGCGATCAGCCAGGCCGACTACGGACTGCAGCATCTGGTGCATGAGCTCAACTGCGAGGGTGCGCGCATCGCGCGCCTGGAATGCGATGCGATGACCGCCCGCACCCCGCACCGTCCGCGCTTCGTGATCGGCGTGCTGGGACCTACCGGCCGCACCGCATCGATCAGTCCCGACGTCAACAATCCGGGTTTTCGCAACGTCGACTTCGACCAGTTGGTGGTCGCCTATCGCGAGGCGACCCTCGGCCTGATCGAAGGCGGCGCCGACGCGATCATGATCGAGACGATCTTCGATGTGCTCAATGCCAAGGCGGCGATCTACGCGCTGGAAGAGCTGTTCGACGGCAGCGGCTGGCGGATGCCGGTGATGATCTCGGGCACGATTACCGACATGTCCGGTCGAACACTGTCGGGGCAGACCGCAGAGGCGTTCTACAACTCGGTCGCGCACGCGCGACCATTGAGCATCGGCCTGAACTGCGCGCTGGGAGCGACCGAGCTGCGCGCCTATGTGGACGTGCTGGCCACTGTGGCGGCCTGCGCGGTCAGCGCGCACCCGAACGCCGGATTGCCGAACGCCTTCGGCGAATACGACGAAACCCCGGAGCAGATGGCGGCCACGCTGCGCGAGTTCGCCGCCTCCGGCCTGCTGAACCTGGTTGGCGGCTGCTGCGGCACCACACCGGCGCACATCGCCGCGATCGACGCGGTGGTGGCGCAGTTTTCGCCACGCACGATCCCGCTCGACGAGGCGCTCGACGCATGAGCGGGATGCACCTCACGCGGCTTTCCGGTCTTGAACCACTGGTCATCAGCAGCGACACCAACTTCGTGAACATCGGTGAGCGCTGCAATGTCACCGGCTCGGCGGCATTCAAGAAGCTGATCAAGGACGACCGCTACGACGAAGCGGTCGAAGTGGCGCGGGCACAGGTCAACAACGGCGCGCAGATCCTCGATGTGAACATGGATGAGGGCCTGATCGACGCCGAGGCGGCGATGTCGCGCTTTCTGAACCTCATCGCAGCGGAACCCGACATCGCGCGGATTCCGGTGATGGTCGATTCGTCCAAGTGGAGCGTCATCGAGGCGGGCCTGAAGTGCCTGCAGGGCAAGGGAGTGGTCAACTCGATCTCGCTCAAGGAAGGCGAGGAGATGTTCCTCGCGCAGGCCCGCAAAGTGCAGCGCTATGGCGCAGCGGTCGTGGTGATGGCCTTCGACGAGCAGGGCCAGGCCGATACCGCGCAGCGCAAGATCGGCATCTGCACCCGCGCCTACCATCTGTTGCGCGAGCGACTGGATTTCGCGCCCGAGGACATCATCTTCGATCCCAATGTCTTCGCCATCGCCACCGGCATCGAGGAGCACGACAACTACGCGGTCGATTTCATCGAGGCCACGCGCGAGATTCGCGCCACCCTGCCGTATTGCCATGTCTCGGGCGGCGTATCCAATGTCAGCTTCGCGTTTCGCGGCAACAACGTGGTGCGCGAGGCGATCCACAGCGTGTTCCTGTTCCATGCGATCCGCGCGGGCATGGACATGGGCATCGTCAACGCCGGTGCGCTGCCGATCTACGACGATCTGGATACCGACCTGCGCGAGCGGGTCGAGGACGTGGTGCTCAACCGGCGCTCCGACGGCACCGAGCGCCTGCTGGCGATCGCCGACCGCTACAAGTCGCGCAAGGGCGAAATCGTGGTGGAGAACACCGCGTGGCGCGAGCAGGATGTCGGCAAGCGGCTGGAACACGCGCTGATCCACGGCATCGACCAGTACGTCGAGCTCGATACCGAGCAGGCGCGGGTAAGCAGCAGCCGGCCCCTGGACGTGATCGAAGGACCGCTGATGCGCGGCATGAACGTGGTCGGCGATCTGTTCGGCGCTGGCAAGATGTTCCTGCCGCAGGTAGTGAAGTCGGCGCGGGTGATGAAAAAAGCGGTCGCCCACCTGATTCCGTACATCGAAGAAGAAAAGGCGCGCAGCGGCGATACCGCCAAGAACAACGGCAAGATCGTGCTCGCCACGGTCAAGGGCGATGTGCACGACATCGGCAAGAACATCGTCGGAGTAGTGCTCCGCTGCAACAACTTCGAGGTGATCGACTTGGGCGTCATGGTGCCCGCACAGCGCATCCTGGACGCCGCGCGCGCCGAGAACGCCGACATGATCGGCCTGTCCGGCCTGATCACCCCTTCGCTGGACGAGATGAACCACATCGCGCGCGAAATGCAGCGCCAGGGCTTTACGTGTCCGCTGTTGATCGGCGGCGCGACGACCTCAAGGGCGCACACCGCGCTGAAGATCGAGCCGCACTACAAGGCGCCGACCGTGTGGATCAAGGACGCCTCGCGCGCGGTGGGCGTGGCGCAGGTGTTGATCAGCAAGGACCAGCTGCCGAACTACATGGCGACATTGCGCGCCGAGTATGCCGATATCCGCGAACGCCACAAGGACCGCGGACCCGGCAAACGGCTGGTGCCGTTGGCGCGCGCCCGCGCACAGCGCTTCGCTGGAGACTGGACCAACCATGCACCACCGGCGCCCGCGCAACCGGGAATCACCTGCTGGGACGACTGGCCGCTGGCGCAACTGGTCGACTGGATCGACTGGACCCCGTTCTTCCAGACCTGGGAACTGGCCGGTCGCTACCCCGCGATCCTCGACGACGCGCTGGTCGGCACGCACGCGCGCGAGTTGTATGCGGACGCACGCGCGATGCTCCAGCGCCTCATCGAGGAGCGCTGGCTGACCGCCAAGGCGGTTGTCGGGCTATGGCCGGCGCAGAGCGTGGGCGACGATGTCGAGGTGTATGCGCTCGACGATTCCGCGGAGCAGCGCCCTATCGCGGTGCTGAACTTCCTGCGTCAGCAGGCCGACAAGCCGCCGGGGCGCCCGGACTTGTGTCTGGCCGACTTCGTGGCACCGCACGCCACCGGTGTGCGCGACTGGATCGGTGCATTCGCAGTCACCACCGGCATCGGGATCGAGCAACACGTGGCGCGCTTCGAAGCGGCCCACGACGACTACAGCGCGATCATGCTCAAGGCGCTGGCCGATCGCCTTGCGGAGGCGCTGGCAGAGGCCCTGCACGCGCGCGTGCGGCGCGAGATCTGGGGCTATGCGCCCGACGAGACGCTCGACACCGATGCGCTGATCGAGGAGAAGTATCGCGGCATCCGTCCGGCGCCGGGGTATCCGGCCTGCCCGGAGCACAGCGAGAAGGCCAAGCTGTTCGAGTTACTCGATGCGCCGGGCCGGATCGGGATCACGCTGACCGAATCGTACGCGATGTACCCGGCCGCAGCGGTCAGCGGTTACTACTTCTCGCACCCCGACTCGCAATACTTCGTGGTGGGTCGGATCACCCGCGAGCAGGTCGACGACTACGCGCGGCGCAAGGGCTGGTCGCTGACCCAGGCCGAACGCTGGCTGGCACCGATACTCGACTACGATCCCGAGTAGTCCGCCGCCCGTTGCAAATTCGCGATGCCTGTGTCGATACTTGGCGCGCCCGTAGCGCGGAGACGCCAATGGTCACCATCGATGTGCGCCACAAGGTCAAGGATTTCGCTCAGTGGAAGAAGGCATTCGACGCGGCGGCCGCAGCGCGCCGCGAAGCCGGCGAAACCGGCTGCCGGGTCTACCTGCAGCACGGCTCGGACGACGATGTGCTGGTCTCGTTGGACTGGGATTCGCTCGAACGCGCCCAGGCATTCCTCGCATCGACCGAACTGATGTCGGGCATGCAGGCAGCGGGCGTGCGCGAAATGCCGAAGATCGCAATCCTGCGCCGGGTCGACGAGTACCGGCTGTAAACGCGGCGCTGCACCCGCCGGCTCAGGCGTGCGGCAGGCAGTCGGCGATCACCAGATCAGGTCGGGCGGGATATCGTCCTCGACCGACGCGTCGGGATCGGGCAGCAGCACCATCGCCTCGGCGCTGATCGGGTGCGTGGCAAGCGCGGTTTCGCGGCTGACCAGCAGGTAACGGCCGTCCTTCTGCACCACGCCGAGTTCGCCGTTGTTCAGTGCCAACAGTTGTTCGGCCGTGACATAGACGCGGCGGATTTTGCTGCCGTGGGTGAAATGTCGTGCAACATCGGCATCGGCCACGTTGAGCGCCTTGCCTTCGAGCAGCGTCGCCAGCTTCGCCCTGCGCTCGCGCTTGTCCCGCGCGCGCTCCTGGTTTTCGCGCTCGATGCGCTCTTTCTCGGCGCGCTCTTCGCGCGCGCGCGCAGCATAGGCCTGCGCAAGGTCGGGCTCGCGCGGCTCGCGCTGCACCTTGGCTTCCTGCGCACGCGGCTTGCGCGGGCGTGCACCCTGCGGCTTGCCGGCAGCGCCCGCGTCTTTCGCGTCGCGGCCGCCGCCTGTGTGCGCAGGACGTTCGCGCGGCCGCTCCTCGGGCTTTTTGACCAGTCCGAGTGCGCGCAATTGATCGCGGAGCGAGTCGGCCATATCAATAGTGAGGCGGCGGCGGTTCGTTGGCGATGTCGTGACTGACTGCCACTCTGCTTGCCTCCAGTCCGGCGCGCAGGCGCGCGACTGCAGCGCGCAACAACGTCAGCTCGCGATCCTGTGCGGCCACGGTGCGATCGAGGCTTGCCAGCAGATCGTCCTGGAACAGCAGACGGGTCTCCAGCTCGGCGACGCGATTTTCGAGGTCGGCAGACATCACGCATGCGGGAACCAACAGGACGCTGTCGATTCTAGCCCGGATGCCGGTCCGCGTCGTGTGCCTGCTGCCCGGACGATGCGGGTGCCGCGCCAGTCGTGCGCGGATCGCGCCAGCCCAACAGCGTGCAGCGCTCGCGTGCCCGCAGATTCGACGCCGCGCGCTGGCACGCGGCGTCTGCCACGCCACTGCGGTCGGCGCGGTCGATCCACGCTTCGGGAAGGACTGCCAACTGCGCATCGAAAGCAGCGCCCAGTGCGGGTGCCGCGCGGCGCGCATCGGCGCGCAACCACAAGCCCGCCAGGGTCTCTCCGATTCGCGCCTCATGGCGTCCGAGCAACCATGCTGCATCCACCGCATCGACGAACTGCGTACCGTGTTGGCCGGCCGCGTCCTCGCTGGCGGCAACCAGCAGCGCGGCATACGGCCACACCGGGCGCGCGGAGTGCGCGCGCAAGGCCGCTTCCTGCGCAAGCTCCAATGCATCGACCCGCTGCAAGGGGGATTGCGCGGTTCGCGCAGCATGCAGTGCCAGGCGCGCGGCCAATTCGTCGTAGATCCCGGCCCTCGGTTGCAGTGCGCGGGAACGCACAACGCCAGCGGCGAGCTTGGCAATGCGATCCGCATCGACCTGCTGTCCCGCGTCCATTCGCACCAGCGCATCCTGCGCAGGCTTTGCAGACCAAGCCGCCCAGCCGATACGCCAGCAAGCGAACGCCATCAGCAGCGCCAGCAGCGCCAGCGTCATGGCGAGCACGCGGCTGCGCAGCGAAATGCTCATGCAGGCGCGAACCCGAAGTGTGTCGCGGCGATCCGCGCCGGGTTTTCGCGGACCAGACGCCACGACTCCGCGTCGCCCACGATGCGGGCCGCCGCGATCCGTCCGGGCTCCAGCCGCGGCGGCCGGTGCGCCAGGTTGTGGGCATCCGAGGCGAGCACCGTCACCCAGCCGCGCTCCAGCAGCTCGACCGCGCGCGCCTGCGCCAAAGGCCCGAAGCCGCCCGCGACCGAATCGGCGGTGAGCTGCAGCAGCGCGCCTTCAGCTACCAGTGGTGCGATGGAATCGAGCCGACGAATCACATCCTTGTTGCGTTCGGGGTGCGCCACCAGCGCGCGCACTCCGTGGCGCCGCAGCCATGCGACCAGATTCGCGCTGCCCGGCGGCAACTGTCCATGCGGGAACTCCAGCAGCACCACGTCCATGCCGTCCCAGCGACCGAGCAGTGGCAGGGTCCCGGACGTACACCACTCCAGTGCCTCCGGCGAGGCGCGCACTTCACCTGCAACCGCAATCTCCAGCGCGATGCCCGCCTGGAGCAGGTCGAGACGAAAACGATCCGCGCGGGCGCGCACGTCGTCGAGCGCGTTATCGAACACGCCGGGCTGGAAATGGGGGGTCAGCACGCTGTGGGTGATACCCGCTGCAACCGCGGCGCGTGCCAGTGCGAGCGCGCAGTCGAGATCTGCCGCGCCATCGTCGATGCCGGGCAACAGATGGCTGTGCAGGTCGATCATCGCCAGCACCTACTTCTTGCCGTAGCCATAGTCCTGATAGTAACCGTCGCCACCGTAGTAGTACTTGCCGTAGCCGTAACCCGCGCCGCCCTTGCGGGCCACGACGAGGTTGAGCACCGCGCCGATCAGCGGCGCATTGACACGACGCAGGCGACGCAGTCCCTGGTCGGCGAGCTGCCATGGCGTGGAATCGCTGCGCACCACGTAGATCACCGCGTGCACCAGTCGCGACAGCACCAGCGCATCGCTCACCGCACACGCCGGCGCGCAGTCGATGACCACATGATCGAAGGCGCCGGCCAGCTGGTCGAGCGTTTCTTCGAAGCGCCGCGAGGACAGCAGTTCCTGCGGATTCGGCGGCACCGGGCCCGCCGGCAGAACCCACACATTGCTGGTGCCGAGCTGGCGCACGCAGTCTTCGACTTCGGCGCTCCCGGCCACCAGATGCGAAAGCCCCTTGCCTTCGTCCAGCCCCGGCAGGCCGCGATGCACCGTGGGACGGCGCATGTCGGCATCGATCAGCAGCACCCGCCGCATCTGTCCCAGCGCCTGCGCGAGATTCACCGACAGCGTGGTCTTGCCCTCGCCGGGCACCGATGAGGTCACCAGCAGGCGCTTGTGCGGCTGGTCGATCGCCGACAGCAGCACGCTGGTTCGCACCGTGCGCACGGCTTCCGAAAAGGTCGACTTGGGATTCTCGTCGAATTGCCGCAGCGGCGAACGATCGTTGCTGCCCTCGGTCTGCAGCCGTGGCAACTGTCCCAGCACCGGGATTGCAAGCCGCTGCTCGACGTCGTCGACGCCCTTGAGCGTGTTGTCCAGGTGATCGAGCAGGAACGCAAGCCCGATACCGAGCAGCAGCCCGAGTAGCAGTCCAGTCAGCACGATGCGCTGCTTGTTCGGCGCCACCGGCGTGATCGGCACGACGGCCGCCTCGATCATGCGCGCGTTGGCGTTTTGCACCCCGCCGGCCGCGCTGGTCTCCTTGAAACGCTGCTGGAACTGGTCGTACAGCTGGCGATTGGCCTCGACCTCGCGCTGCAGACGCTGCAGTTCGTACTGCTTGCGGTTGACGTCCTGCACCTCGCCCTTGGCACTGCCCAGCTCACCGGAGACCTGGTTCTCGCGCGCCATCGCTGCCTGGTAGTCGCGTTCGATGCTGGCAGCCACCGATTCGAGCTGCCGCGCGAGCGCTGCGCGCGCGGTCTCCAGTCCGGACTGCGCCTGGATCATCCGCGGATGGCGCGGCCCGTAGCGCTGCGCGAACTCGCGCAGATTGCGTTCGGCCTCGACCACTGCGGTTTTCAGATCCGAGACGAGCGGAAAGGTCAGCAAGCCCGACAGCGAATCGAGTGCCGCACCGCTGGCACGCGCCTGCTGCACCTGGCGATACAGGATCTCGCGATCGCTGCGATCGCGGCGCGCCTGGGTCAGGCGCTCGGTGGCAAGCCCGAGCTGCTGGCTGGCGAGACTATCGACGCCCTGCACGTCGATCAGGCGCTCGCGTTCGCGGAATTCCTGCAGCGCTTGTTCCGACTGGTCGAGCCGCTCGCGCAGCCCGCCAAGTCGTTCGTTGAGCCACGACGATGCGGTCTGCGTCATCTGCAGTCGACCCTCGAGGGTCTCCTCGATGTAGGCCTGCGGAATCGTGTTCGCGAGTTGCGCGATCAGTTCCGGCTGCGGGCCGTCGAAGCTGATCCGCGCCAGCTGCGAATTGCGGATCGGCTGCACCGCGACCGAGCCTTGCACCTGGGCCACCGCTGCCGAGAAGCGTTGCTCCGCGCTCGGCGCCGCGACCGCGGTGCCGTCGCCGGGCAGCAGGCGACGCCAGCTGAATCCTGCAGCCGCCGGCGGCGCATCGAAGGCCTCGACGCCGAGCTTGCGCACCACGCGCTCGGCAATCGGCCGCGAGCGCAGGATCTCGTACTGGGTCTGGTAATACTCGCCGAAATCGAATCCGGGGCTGCTCTGGTAGACCGGATCGATCGACACGAAGCGCGCCGCCTGTCGCTCGATCAGGATGGTTGACTGCGCACGATAGATCGGCGTGTCGCTCCAGGCGCTGAGCGCTGCCAGCAGCGCGCCGGCCACAGCCAAGCCCACAACGCCCCACTTGTGCCGGTACAGCACCCGCAGATAGTCCTGCAGGTTGGCCAGGCGACCGCGATCGCCCGGCGCATCGATGGTGTCGAGGAGCGGGGCGTTGTTCATCGATCGCAGACTGCGCGTACAGCGCACAGCGCCACAGCCGGTGCTACCGCCGAGTGCCGCGCGGTATTCAAAAGAAGCTCTCGTCGACGGTGATGATGTCGCCCGGCCCGACCGCGATATCGAGCCCGACCTTGCGGCCCTGGTTGCGATCGCGCTGGCCCTCGGCGATCAGGCTGATCGCGCGCTCGGAAGCACGCTCGGTCAGGCCGCCAGCCAGCGAGATCGCCTTGCGCACCGTCATTCCCGGCTGGAATGCATAGCTGCCGGGATTCTTGACCTGGCCATTGATGAAAAAAGGCCGGTACTCCACCACGGCCACGCTGACCTTGGGATCGACCAGAAAATCGCCCTTGAGCGCCGCGCCAACCTGCGACTCGACTTCGGCCGCACTGCGACCGCCAACCAGTACTTCGCCGATGAACGGATAGGCGATACGGCCGTTGTCGCCGACTTTCGCCTCGACCGACAGATCCGGCTCACCGAACACCGCGATGCTGATCCGGTCGCCGGCTGCCAAACGGTAACTGTCGGCCGCGTCGTCGGCGGCGAAGGCGACCGACAGCAGGCCGGTCAAGCAAGCCAGCAGGGCAATGCAGCGCGCGCCAAGCCTCATCGGGTCAGCATGCGTCGCAGCACCACAACGGCTGGCGAATCCCGCGTTCAGAGGTTGGCCTCCAGCGAGAACAGCAGCACATTGCGTCGATAGTCGAACGTGGCCACGTCGGAGTCGCGGTTATACAAGCGCCAGCTGGCGCCGCCGCGCAGCCAGCGGCGGAAGGCATAGTCGGCTGCCAGTCCGACATAGCGCACCTGGTCGGTGCGCTCGGTGGGACGCTGCTCTTCCTTGGCAAGGCCACCATCGAGCGTAGTGCGCAAGCGACCCGACCAGTTGTGGTTCCAGCCCACGGTCACGTCGCGCCGCAGGATGAAATCGCCGAAGCCGTTGGTCTCATCGGTGGCGCCGCCGGTGGATACCGAAAAGCTCGAGTAGCTGCGCGGCTTGTACTCGACGTTGGCGCGCCAACTGGCGCCGCTGAAGTCGGGGCGCGCGGGATCGTCGAAGCGCTTGCTCGCCCGTCCGACCAGTAGCGCGCCGCTGGTGCGCGCCGTGGCATCGATCTCGGCACCCACAAAGACATGGCTCTCGGTGCTGTCGAGCGTGGCCAGGTCGTAGTCGAATTGCTCGCGTTCCAGCCGCACCAATGCCGAAGTCCGCGACGCCACGCGCCAGTAGAACGCACCGCCGATGCCGTCATCGCTGCGGTCGCGGAACGCGGTGAGCTCGCGGTTGTTGCGATAGCGCACGTCGCCGGCGCGCGCATCCAGCTCGAGCCTGCCGCGCGCGCCGGGCGCACCGAACCGGTAGCGCGCCGAAAGGTCGTTGCGCCGAAAGCGATCCACCTCGTCCTGGTCCAACCCGAGGTCGCCCTCGCGCGCGGCGGTGCCGCGACTATCGTGTCCGAACTTGGCGTCGACTTGCATCGCGAGCAGGTGGCGCAGCAGCGGGCTGTAGATCCAGGCCGCATTGAATCCGTAGTCGGTGTAGTCGTCGACCGGCGACGAGGCATGGCGCCCCACCTCGGCGTCCACCCCCGCACGCAGCCGATTGCGCTCGCTGCCACCTTGCAACCGCAGCGCGGGCGACAGCATCCACAACGCCGACGAGCTGCGCTCGGCAGAGGTCAGTGCGAGGTTGTCGTCGTAGCCGAAGGTCAAGCCGAGACTGGGCTGCAGCCGCGCCGGTCCGACGGCGAAACCATCGCCCGGTTCAGTCCCGGGTTCGGTGCCGGATCCATCGCGCGGAACAGCGTCCGCCGCCGGCGCCTGCTGCGCTGCCGTCGTGCCTGCGAACGAGCCGCAAATGATCGCTGCCGCGAGCCGCACTGCGGCACGCCGTGTTGACGTCAAGGTCCACCTCCGAAGGGACGGGTGAACACCACGTCCGGTGGTGCATATTGTCGCTGCCGAGCGGCGACCGCAGCATCTTAGCAACAATCGTTTACCCCAACAGGACAAGGGTTTACGTGGACGGCGGATGCTGCGGCAGGTATCGCGCACTCAGCGCCAGCGCCATCAGCACATGCACGGTGGCGAGATTGGCCGGTATCTGCGCGTTGAAATCGGCCAGGCCATGGAGCGCGAACGCCAGCAAGCCCATCGCGCTGCCCAGCGCAATCCCGCGCAGGCGAGGATCGCGGCGCCGCTGCAGCGCAAGGACCGCAGCGTGCAGTGCAAGCAGCAGGGTCGCCAGATACGGCAGTGCGCCGAGCACACCGCGCTCGGCCAACAGCTGCGCCCAGTCGTTGTGCGCGTGGTCGTAGAACAGCGCGACCGACGCGGGCTTGATCGATGGAAATACGCTGCGGAATCCGCCCGGGCCGACGCCAAGCCAGCGGTGTTCGCGCCACAATTGCAAGGTGGCGCTCGCGACCACCATGCGTTCGGCATCCGAATCGCGCCCGCTGCCCGCTGGCACCGCGACGCTGGTCGCTGCCAGTCGCTGTGCGACCCGATCGACCCCGATCCACGATCCGATCAGCAGCAGGTCGACCAGCAGGATCGACACGAACAACCACACCAGACTGCGCGGCAGGGGACGCCAGACTGCAAGCGCCAGCGCCGCCCCGCAGCCGAGCGCGATGAAAAACGACAGATTACCCATCCGCGACTGGCTGAGCACCAATCCGACCACCACAGCAGCCAGCGCCACCCGTTGCCAGGCGCGTGGCCCGAGTACAGCGGCCGCGAGCCCACGCGCGCTGTCGCGCCAGCCAGTCGTCGCACGGGTGCTCAGCTGCGCGATCAGCAGTCCCAGCCCGAGCGCGCCGCACATCGCCAGGTACCCGGCGAAGTGATTGCGATTGACGAAGGTCCCGGTCGCGACGCCGAGGTTGGTCGACTTGTGCCCGAACAGGTTCCACTCGATCCCGCTGAGCGTCATGCCGGCGCCCCACAGCGCCTGCATCACGCCGGCAGCGAACACCACCGCAGCGGTCCACAGCAGGCGCCGGCGACTGTCGCAGGCCACCAGCAGCAGCAGGGCGAGCGCGATGCACATGCCGTACAGCAACAGCGCGCGCGCGGCAGCCGCCGGATCGACCGGTGCGACCCCGTCGATCCAGCCGACGCTACCCAGGTGCGGCAAGCCGGCCAGCAGGCTCAGCGCTGCGGCTGCCAGCCACCAACGACTGCGCAACAGCGCCGCACCCGGCTGCCAACGGCGCAGCGCAAGCGCCAGCATGGTCAGCGCAAGCAGTGCGTAGATGGCGATACCGAACCATGGCCAGATCCAATCCCGATTGGCGCCCAGCGGCAGCGGCAGGCACACGATCAGCAGCCACAGCGAGACCAGCAGCGCGCGTGGGGGGCGGTTCGGACTCAGCGCACTGCACTCGCGCGAAGCGGCGGCAGTCTGCGCGCCGCCTGCACCTTGAGCGCGTGCAGTCCGAGGGCGACCAGCAGAAAGGCGCCGAAACGCAGACTCTGTGCGACCTCGAACCACTCCCCCGCGATACCCACCACGATGCAGCCTGCGTGCACACACAGCACGACGCCGAGGGTGCCATTGACGCTCAAGCCCGCGCGCAGCAGCAGATGGTGCACGTGCTGGTGGTCGGCAGCGAACGGCGAGTGGCCGGCAACCAGCCGGCGCCACATCACCGACACCGTATCGATCAGCGGCACCGCCAGCAGCCACAGCGCGGTGACCGGCGCGAATGCACGACCCTCGCCTTGACTGAGCCCGATCGCGAACCACGCCAGCAGGCCGCCAACCGCCATGCTGCCACCGTTGCCCAGAAACACCCGGGCGGGCCGGCCGCAAAAGCGCAGGTTGAATGCGAGGAAACCGATCAGCGCCGCGCCCGCCGCGAGCAGGATCGGAACCGTCGCGTGCGCCAGGCTGTCTGCGGCGAGCACGGCGATCGCGCAGAGCGAGAGCAGCGCCAGCCCGCCGGCCAGCCCATCGCTGCCATCGATCATGTTCACCGCGTTGATCACGCCGACCGCGCAGAACACGGTGACCGGGATTGCGAACACGCCCAGCGCGAGGGTCGCGCCTGGCCACAGCAACTCGCCGAAGTCGCGCAGCACCAGATCGCCACTGAGCGCCATCGCCAGCGCCACCCCACCCTGGATCAGGAAGCGGCCGCGGGCGGACACGCCGCGATGGTCATCCAGCATGCCCGCGGCAAGCAGCACCAGCAGTCCCGCCGGCAGCACCGCAGGTGGCCCGGAGGTGCCCAGCAACCACGCCAGTGCGATGCCGAGCACCACGCCAATGCCGCCGATCGCCGGGACCGGCGCATGGTGCATCTTGTGCTGTCCGGGTCGATCCAGCATAGCCAATGCCGCCGGATGCCTGCGCAGCCACGCCGTCGCCAGCGCGCTGGTGAGCGCTGCAAGAAACACCGGAGTCAGCGCTATTTCACTCATGGCGGGTCGGCATCGCGACGGCCGTCGCGCAGCCGCGCTTCGATCCAGCGATAGGTCAGCGTCAGTCCATCGCGCAGCGGTATGCTCGGCACCCACCCCAGGCGCGCAGCGATCAGCGCATTGTCCGAATTGCGCCCGCGTACTCCGGTCGGCCCGGCGATGCAGCGCAGGCCAATGCGCTTGCCGGCGATTCCGGCGATCATCTGCGCGAACTGCGCGATCGAGACCATCTGGTCGGAGCCGATATTGAGCGGCCCTGCGAAGTCCGAGCGCATCAGGCGCAGAGTGCCTTCGATGCACTCGTCGATGTACAGGAACGAACGGGTCTGCAGTCCGTCGCCCCAGATCTCGATCTCGCCATCGGACGCGGCCATCGCCACCTTGCGGCACAGCGCGGCAGGCGCTTTCTCGCGCCCGTCGTTCCACGAACCCTGCGGGCCGAAGATGTTGTGGTAGCGGGCGATACGCACCGTGAGGCCGTGGTTGCGCGCATAGGCGAAGTAGGCCCGCTCGCTGAACAGTTTTTCCCAACCGTACTCGCTGTCGGGTGCTGCCGGGTAGGCCGAATCCTCGCTGCAGCGTGGGCTGTCCGGATCGAGCTGGTTGTACTGCGGATAGATGCACGCAGAGGAGGCATAGAACACCCGCCCGAATGGCCGCTCGCGCAAGGCCTCCAATACGTTGAGGTTGATCTGCGCGGAGTTGTGCATGATCGCGGCGTCGTTGGCGCCGGTAAACACGAAGCCCGCGCCCCCCATGTCGGCTGCCAGCTGATAGACCTCGTCGAAGCCGCCATCGAGCGCTGCGCGGGCTGCCGCGATATCGCGCAGGTCGGCGAGCATGAACTGGTCGGCCGCGGTCGCCGCATAGCGTGGCCGTTTGAGGTCCACGCCGCGAACGAAACAGCCTTCCTGTTTGAGGCGCGTGACCAGATGGCTGCCGATGAAGCCGCCGGCACCGAGCACCAGCGCGCGCTTCATGCCGACACTTCCGCCGCACCCGGCGCGGTTGCGGCGGGCGCTCGACTGTCGGCGCCCAGCAACGCGATCAGTGCATCATGAACGGCGTCCACATCGCCGGTCTCGCATTGTCGATAGCGCGAGGCCGGCAGCTGCGCGGCGCACAGACGATGCACGTCGGAGCGCGGACTGCCGATGAACAGCACCGGGCGGCCCGAGGCGATGCAGGCGTAAACCTTCGACGGCAGCACGTATCCGACGAACGCGTCGCTCAGCGTGATCAGATGCACATCCGCGGCAATCAGCACGCCGGCAAGCTGCGCCAGCGCCACCGGTGCGGTTCGCGCAAGGGGCAGCCCGTGGCGAAGGCATTCGGCTTGAACCAGGTCGGCTCGCGCACCAGTGGCGTTGAGCCACAGCGCAGGCGAGTTCGCGCTGCGCGGCACGCGTGCGAACGCTTCGACGAAGGTCGCATGATCGTGCGCCACGCCCCAGTTTCCCGAATACAGGATCAGCGGCCGACCCGTGATTGCCGCTGGCGGCAACGCCGGCTGCAATCCGGTTGCGAAATCGACCGGCGACGGATCGCGACGCAACAACACGCGCGCAGGATTCACTCCCGAGTCGGCAAGGCGTTCGCGCTGATCCTCGCCCAGCACCTCGATGCAGTCGACGCGCCGACGCCAGAATCCGGTGAGCGCCAGCAGCGGCGTCACCCACAGCGGCGAGCGTCCCAGTGCCGCGTTCAGGCACTCGGGGTGGAAGTCGGTGATGCGATAGCGCGTGCGCTTGCCAAACAGCAGCGCCAGCGGCATCACGAAATGCAGCAGATAGGGCGGCGACCCGGTGAGGCGCACCTCCTCGCACGCCAGCAGGGCATCACGTGCGGCCCACAGCAGCACCAGATTGGCGCCGAGCGTCCACCAGGCGCGCGAAATCCAGTCGCTGCGCGCATACAGCGGCCGTTGCACACGGCGCACGACCAGGCTGCCCGCGCCGGTCATGCTGGCCTCGACCCGCGATGGGCCGCTGGTGAACCCGACCAGGACCACGTCGCGACCTTGTGCGGCAAGCTCGCGCGCGTGTGCCAGCTGGTATTGACCCACTGCGCCGAACTCCGGCGGCAGCCAGTCGCACAGCATCGTTACGCGCTGGGGCTGCGCGGTCATGCGGCGTCCCCGCTCGCGTCGGCGCGCGACACCAGGAAGTTGCCCATCACCAGACGATCCATGCGCGTGCGCAGGAAACAGTCCAGCGCCTCGAGCGGTGCGCACACAATCGGTTCGTTTTCGTTGAATGAGGTGTTGAGCAGCATGGGGACGCCGGTGCGCGCGTGGAATGCTTCGATCAGGGCATGGAAGCGCGCATTGTGCACTCGGGTCACCGTCTGCAGGCGTCCGCTTCCGTCAACATGGGTGACAGCCGGTATTCGGGCGCGACGCTCGGCACGGATCGGCAACACCTGCCCCATGAACGGCACGTCGACATCGCGCGCGAACCAGTCGGCCACGTGCTCGCGCAGGATCGACGGCGCAAACGGGCGAAACGACTCGCGCCGTTTGATCTTGCGGTTGAGGATGTCCTGCATGTCGGCGCGCCGCGGGTCGGCAAGGATCGAGCGTTGGCCCAGCGCCCGCGGGCCCCACTCCATGCGGCCCTGGAACCAACCCACCACCCCGCCGACGATCAGCGTGTCGACGACCTGCTGGTCGAGCAGATCCGGATCGGCAAAGTGCGCGATGCGGCATCCGGCAGTCTCGATACGGCTGCGCTGATCGTTCAACATGAGCTCGATCTGCGCATCGTCGAAAGCAGGCCCGAGCTGCGCATGCGGCAGCGGATCGCAACGCCGCCCTCCCAGCCGATGCCAGGTCGCCAGCGCCGCTCCCAACGCACCGCCCGCATCGTAACCGGCGGCGGCGACATAAACCTCTGCGAACGGCGTGTGCAGCGCGATCTTGCCGTTGGCAACCGAGTTTTGTGCGCAGCCGCCGGCCAGCGCAAGGCGCTCACCCGGAAACTGCAGGTGCAGCGCATTGAGCAGCGCGAACAGCGCGTTCTCGTACCCGACCTGCACCGAGTGCGCGAGGTCCTTGTGGCGCTGGGTGAGTGGCTCATCGGGCCGCCGCGCCGGACCCAGCAGTGCGACCAGCTGTTCGCTGTACAGGCTGCCAAAGCGCGGACTGCCATCGGCATCCACCGTGCCAAGCTGCGCGGTTTCGTGACGGAAGTAGCGCGCATCGAGGCGGTAGCTGCCGTCGTTGGAAGCAGCCAGCACGCGGCCAATCTCGGCCATGAAACGCGGCTCGCCGCAGGGCGCCAGCCCCATCACCTTGTACTCATCGCCGTAGTGGCCGAACCCCAGGTACTGGGTCATCGCCTGGTAGTAGATGCCCAGCGAGTGCGGAAACCAGACCTGCTGCGCCAGCGCGAGATGCGATCCCCGTCCTGGGCCCCAGGCACCCGTTGCGAAATCGCCGCTGCCATCGATCGACACCGCCAGCGCCGCATCCCACGGTGTGGCGAAATAGGCCGAAGCAAGGTGCGCGAGATGATGCGGCACCCGGTGCAACTGCGCCACACAGCGCTGCCCATCGAAGGCGTCGGCCAGTTCTTCCAGCACGCCGAGGCGTTGCTTGCGCTGGCGCAGACCGTCCATGATGCGCGCCAGGGAAGGCGGGCGGCGCAGCACCTGCCGCAGGCGCGGCGCCCATGCTGCGCGCGGATCGCTGTTGATCGCCACGTGGCCGACATCGGCCAGCGAGACGCCGGCATCGGCGAGACACCAGCGGATCGCCTGCGCCGGGAAGCCTGACCAGTGCTTGATCCGCCGGAAGCGCTCTTCCTCGGCGGCAGCCACCACCCGACCGTCGACCACCAGCGCGGCGGCAGCATCGGCATGGTAGGCATTGATTCCGAGCACGATCACTGGCGCACGTCCACGCCAAGCAACTGCCGCAGCAGCGCACGTGAGATCAGCCATTCGGCGACGCAGCGCTCCCACGCATAGCGCCACCCTGCCCCGCCATCGAGGACCGCACCGCGGGCGAGCGCTACCAAAGGGGCTGCCCACGGCGCGATCACCAGCAGCCGCCGCAACCGGTCCGGCCAGCCCAGCGCCGACCAGCGCTGTGCGCGCAGCCATGCAGCCTCCAGCGTTGCATAGCGCTGCTGGTTGGCGATGAATCGTGGCCATGCCTTGCGGTCATCGTGCAGGATTGGTGTTGTCAGTTCCCGCACTGCGCCGTTGAGCTGCAGGACCTGTGCATGACCCTCCTGCACATAGCGACCGTGCGCGCGTCGGAACAACACGATGCGCGGCGGATAGAGCGCCCCGCGTAGCGGTCGACCAGCCACGCAGTAGCGGAACCCCGCGCGATACCCGCTGACCATCGACGGCGGTTCGAGTAGCGCAAGCTCGACTGCCATCGCGGGCTGCACCACGTAGTCCGCGTCGAGGAACAGCACCCACTCGGCTGCATCGGCCAGCGCATCGAGCGCGTGGTTGCACTGCGCGGCGTGGTCGTCGAAAGCGCGCACATGCCACGCAACGTTGGGATATCCGATCGCCAGGGCCTGGGTGTCATCGCTGCTGCCGCTGTCGAGCACCACCACGCGCTGCGCCCAGCGCAGTCCGTCCAGCGTGCGGGCGATGTTCGGCGCTTCGTTCCAGGTCAGGATCACCGGCAGGATTTTCGACAGGTTCATCGGCGCGCTGCGGGTCTGATGAATTCGGCATACATCTCGCGCATCCGAATCGCCACCGCGTCCCATGACAGCTCGCGACGCGCATACACCGCACCGCGCTGACCCAGCGCCTGCGCCGCCGTCGGATCGCCGAGCACGCGCGCTATCGCTGCAGCCAGCGAGCCATCGTCCGCGCTGGCGACCAGACCCGCGCCCGCTGCGAGAACGATAGCCGCTGCACCGACCTCGGGAGTCACCACGACCGGCCGTCCCGCGGCCATGGCCTCGGCAACCACGTTGCCGAAGTTCTCGGAGCGCGAGGGCAACACGAGCACAGTGCAGCGCGCAAGCGCATCCCAGACCTCGGCCTGATCGCACAGGCCGCGAAACACGACCCGGTGCGCGATGCCGAGTTCGGCCGCCCTTGCTTGTAGCACCGGCTGCAGCTTGTCGGTATCGGGCCCGATGATTTCCAGCTGTGCCGCGGGAATCCCCACGATCGCCAGCAGCAACCGATCAATGCGCTTCTCCGCACTCAGGCGACCGACGAACAGCACGCGGCCCGGTTGAGAATGCACGCTTGTCGCTGGAGGCAGCGCGACCCCGTTGGGAATCACCACTAAGGGCGGCAAGGTACCAAGACCCAACGCCAGCAGCGCATCGCGCTCGTGCACGCTGGTGACGTGAATCGCCGCGGCCTGACGCAAGTTGTGGCGTTCGATCAGCGCGATCCAGAGCGTTTTCGCCAATCGGCTGCGCGCGTCGATCAAGGACTGCACCAACATGCCGCGCGGCGAGATCACCAGTGGCCGCGCGAACCGTCGGGCAGCGCCTGCCGCCGCCCAGGTCGGCCACAGGAACACCGAGTGCGCGTGGACGATGTGTGCCAGCGGAACTTGTTCGCGCAGTACCCGCCGCATCGGTGGCGACCGGTAGATGCGACGCGGCGTCCCGCATCGGCAATAGCGAACAACGACGCCGCCGTCGTCCATTGAGCGATCGACCGGTACCGCCGAGTCCACCGAACCATCGACGGATGTGGTCGCCACCTCCACTGCAACCCCGCATCGCACCAGCGCGTGACACAGCGCACGTGTCGACACGATGGTGCCGCCGTAGCGGGTGGCGGGCCACCAGGTCGGAACCACGTGCAGCGCCCTCATCCGCGCCTCGCAGCAAAGCGCAGTGGTGACGCCGAGGCGCCCTGCAGGAAAGGTACAAGCCAGTTGCGCAGCACAACGATCAGCACCAGTTGCACCACGAAGACCGACAGCACCCCGCCCAGCAATTTGGGCAGCGCGGTCTCGAACAGCCGCACCGACATCAATGTGGCGCAGGTCAATGCCAAGGCAATCGCCGGATCGGGCGAGGCGCGCTGGAAGCCCGCATGCACGCCGACCAGAATGGCAGCAAGCAGCAATCCCGCCAGCGCCACTCCCCAGTGGCCGAAGTCGATGTACAGCTCGGTCATGTAACCGAGGCTGATCGAGGTGCCGGTCATGTACATGATGTAGATGTTGGCCGTGTACAGCGAAGTAAGCTCGGAATCGGATGGCAGCGGTGGCTTGTCAGCAAACAGCACGCGTGGCATCAGAATGTGCGCGAGTGCCGCGCCCAACAACTCGCCGTCGCGATACGGGAGCTCTGCCGGTACCCGCCGGATCACCAGCCCGAAGTTCTCGACATAGGCCAGACGCAGGGCGAACTTCTCGATGCTGCGGTCGATGTCGTCGCCGACCGTTTCGCCCGCCATTCGCCCCAGCAGCGCGTATCGCTCGCCCAGTCCCACCGTAATCACCTGCTCGCCCGTACCGCCCGAAACCTCTTGCCGGTACTCGTTCTTGACCCCCTGCCAGATCACGCCCATAGCGAGCATCGCCAATGCAAGGAGCACGGCACCTGCACGCTGGTAGGGGCGCAGAAAACCAAATACCGCCATGAAGGCCAGCATCGCAATCAGCATCGGCAATGCAAAGCCGGCGAAGAACCCAGAAAAGCCGATCACGACTTCCAACAGCACCATGGCCCCGGCCAGCACGCCGCCTCGACGCTGCACCAGCGCAGTAGCGACCAGCAGAAAAAGGGCGGCCCAGCGCGCAGCTCCGACTGCCTGAACCAATTGCGAGAGCTGTCCAGCGACCCCGACTACACGCTCCACCGAGATCACGACGATCGCCAACAGCACGTAGGTCTGCAGCACGCGCGGCATCGATAGGCGCAACAGGCTTTCGCGCAACGATCCGACGCTCGGGCTGAGTCTGGCAAGCAGCACTCCGGCGACAAGCGTCGCCACGGTCAATCCCGAAAGTCCCAGCCAGGTCGCAGCGACCACATCGCCCAGCGGATAGAGCTGTTCGAGAGACTGCCCGCGCGCATTCGCATACAGCACCGCTGCCGATACCTGCAGCCACTGGTAGCCGACCACCAGGGCGGCAATTGGCGGTATCCCGGATCGCAGCAGCAGCACGGCGATCAACACCAGAAGCACCCCCACCCCACCCAGCAACTCTCGATCGAGTACGAATGGCGCAATCAACACGATCAGGCATCCCAGCCCCGCGAGCAAACGCTGCGGATTCATGGCCCCGCTCCGTAAAGCCGTGCCCACTCCGCTGCGACCCTATCGATGTGCAAGCGCCGCAGCGAACCCTGGGCAGCCTGCCCGTGCGCCGCGATCAGCGCGTGATCGTCGTCATAAGTTCGCATGGCAGCACTCAGTGCATCGACATTGTCGCGCTCGCACACGATACCCTCGCTGCCGTGCGCTACCAATTCCGGCAGGGCCCCATCCGCATAGGCAATGGTCGGCAGCGCTGCGCTCTTCGCCTCGGCGACCACAATGCCATAGGCCTCATCCGCGAGGCTCGGCATCAGGTGCACGTCGGCGGCGGCGAACCACATCGCGGGGTCGCTGACGTAGCCAAAGAAGCGCAAGGCTGCGGGCCATTGCGACACGCTGGCCGCAGAGCATAACTCGCCGGCCCACGCGGATGACAGATCACCAAGGAACCAGCACTCGATGGAGCGTCCTTCCTGCAGCAGCGCGATCGCTGCCGCGAGCGCATGGTGCGCGCCCTTGATCGGGCTGATCTGACCGACGAACACGAACACTGTCCGCGCAACCCGGTCGGGCGGTGCTTGTGCGTCGCGAACCAAAGGGCGCAGTGGCACCCGGTTGTAGATCACGCGTTGACTGCGTGCACGCAGTCCCACTGCCGCGAAGCGCTCCAGCACGAAGCGCGAGACGCCGACCAGCGTATCAGCGCAGCGCAGCAGCGAGCGCCACAACACGCGCACGGCAGGGTGTCGAGGATCGGGTACGTTGCCTGCCTGGAACACCATGGATGCAGGCCAGAATCGAAGTGCGAAGTAAAGATTGAAGTAATCCCAATGGGTGCCCAGGTGGATATGGGTCGGGCGGAAACTGCGCAGGATGCCCAACATGCGCAGGCTCTCGCTGCATTGCAGGCGCAGCATACTCGCCACACGGCGCAGCCCAATCCCACGTTCAACCCCACCGAAGAACACCACGCCCTCGTGCGGCAGACCCAGCGCATCGAGCCGAGGCGCCACCGCCACATGGCCCCAATCGCGATTGATCACGAACAGCACTTCCGCACCAGCGTCGCGCAACATGGTCCCGACATCGATCATCGACAGCTCCAGTCCGTACAGCGGAATGCTGCCGAGCACGATCACGACTCGCGGCTTCTCACTCATGGCTTGGCTGCAACATCGCAACCCACGGCGCAGAGCAGGCGCCGCGCAGCCTCATCGGGAGCGAACGCAGCAACCGCTGCCGCGCGCGCGACCGAACGTGCGGCAGGGTCGGCGCCACTGAGCATGTCGCAAAGCCCACTGCGCAAACCTTCGACACCCGGCCCGCAGACCAACACCGCCGGTCCAAATGCCGACAAGTCGGGACCACAACCGACCGCGGGGCTGACCAGGGCGTTGCAACCCGCTGCGAGTGCTTCATTGACCACCAGCCCCCACGTCTCGCTGTCCGATGGCAGCACCAGCAGATCGGCTGCTGCATACAGCGCAGGAAGCTCGGTCTGGTTGCGAAAACCGAGGAAACCGACCGCAATCCCCGCCTTCGCCGCCTGCGCCTGCAGCACTGCGCGCTGCGGACCGTCGCCGACAATCCACAACACCACGTTGTGCCGTGACAGTCCCCGTACCGCCTCGATCAGCATATCGACCCGTTTGCCAAGAACCAGCCGGCCCACGAAAAGGACGGCCAGGCGCTCGCCTGCATCCAAGGCCTCTCGCGTTGCTGCACGCAGCGGAACTCCTGCAGCAAAACGCGCCACATCGACCGTATGCGGCACGACATGGATGCGCCGCGATGGTACCCCGAGCGTGCGCAGATACGCGTTTGCATGCACCCCCGCGGCCAGAAATCCATCCAGGCTTCGCAGCAATGGTCGGTGCACGATCTGGCGCAGCAGTCGCCGCCATCGGCCATCGCCCGGCTGCGACTGCGAGTCGCTGCGCGCAAACACCGGAATGCGCAGACGCTTTGCTGCCGCAATCGCCTGCCAGTAGCTGCGCAGGTTCCAGCCACCGACCACCAGCGCCTGCGGCCGGGTCTGTGCCAGCCAGTCCGCGACTTCGGGGGTGTTGCAGCCGTTGAATCGACCAACTGACGGCTTCCCGGCAACGTTATGCAAGAAACGATGGCGATAGCCACCCAACAGTTCGACGTCCCATTCGAAGGCGGTTCCGTAGCCTGCGGCAGACTGACCCGCGGCGTCCTGCCGGTGCGCGAACCACGCCTCGAAATCGCACTGCCGGGCCAACGCGCGAAACAGCGGTGAGTGGTACTGGATCGGGTGGCTGGCCAGATACACGAGCTTCATCGCTGACGCTCGACCATGTGATCGAGAACCCGGCATATTCTTCGGGTCATCGCCGCCGCATCGAGCTCACCCAGATCGACCGCGGTGGCCACTTGCGGCCGAGGAACATCAAACCATTGCGCAAGCATCGCATCGCGCAGGGTCGCGCTGCCGTCGGCAGCGGTCGGATCGAAACCGATGAATAGCGTGCCCGTATGTACATTGGCAAGCGCATGTGCCGCGCTTCGGTCGTGGAATGCTGCAAGCAGCGGGCGACCGGTGAGCAGGCACGGCGCAAGCTTTGATGCGACATAGGCCGGGTCGTCGGAGCCGGGCACCACGATCGCCTCGGCTGCATCGAGCAGACGATAGGTCTCGACAAGACCGACCCGCTGCGGACGTTCGACCACCAGATCGCCAACGCCATGTTCGCACGCAAGCGCTGCCAGCGGAGCGCTCGACTGCCGCGCATCGTATGCGGTGCCCACGAACAGCATGCCGAAATCATGAAACTGTTCCGGGTGTCGCTTCCGCCGGATGGCGAGCGCGGCGAACAGCGCGCCCGCTGCGAAGTGCATGTCGGGTCCTCCGCGTCCGGCGTACACCCACCAACGCGCCCTCCCCTGCAACATCTCCGGTCGCGCGGTCGACCGCCGCGCGAGCGCCAGGTCGGCTGCCGAAGCCCCGAATGGGACTGTTTCGAACGCGCCCGGATCCAGGTCCGGATAGCGCGCACACAAAGTCGTGCGATACGCAGCACTGACGGTCAAGTGCGCTGCCGCATGGCGCGCCACCCGCGGCTCGAAGCGTCGTGCCAGTGCCTGCATGACGCCGTACCGGAAACGCCCGCCGGGCGGCTCCACGTTCGGATGCTCGTCGTAGTAGGTAGAAAGCCACGGATCCTGCCAGTCGAGCAGTACCGGAAACGGCCAACGCAGGCTCAGCGGCCATAGCGGAAAATCCGTGTTGGACATCAGGCCTGCGTCGAACTTGCGCTTGCCTTGCAGGCGTGCGAGCGCTTGCCGCAGCGGCCACCACGCCCGCAGCGATACCTGACGCAGTCCGCAGCGCCCGGCGATCGCCCGCGACCATGCGCGTACCCGCACGATCTGCGCATCCTCCGGAATGGTGGCTGCCAGCGCCTCGTCGCGCGATCCGGCGTCGCTTGCGGTGTCGAGCGCGACCACGGAAGCCCGCCATCCGCAGGCGTGCAGATACGGCAGCATCATCCGAACCCGCTGCGCATCGGCGCCGTTCCATGGCGGCATGCGTGGACACACAACCAGCAGCTCGCGCATCAGCGATGCACCATGTGCTGGTAGATTTCCTCATAGCGGCGCTGCACGATGCCCAAGTCGAAGCACGACTCGACCCGGGCCCGGCAATCGGCGCGACGCAGCGCCGGCAGCGCGGCAACTGATCCGATCGCCGCGGCGATATCGTCGACCACAAATCCGTCCACGCCGTCGCGAATGATCTCCGCGGCTGCTCCACGGCGAAACGCAATGACCGGGGTACCGCAGGCCAGCGCCTCGGCGATCACGATGCCGAAGGGTTCATCCCATTCGAGCGGCAACAGCATCGCGGCAGCGCTGCCGAGCAGCGTGTTTTTCTGCACGTCGTTCACCGCGCCGACGAAGCGCACGCGGTCGTCGTCGAGCAGTGGTGCGATCCGCTCGGAAAAATAGGCTCGACCCTCGGCGCTGTCGACACGATTGCCCGCGATCACCAGCCGTCGCCCGACGCTTCGGGCGATCTCGATTGCCGTGTGTGCGCCCTTGATGCGTTCGAGCCGCGACAGGAACACCAGCGGCGCACCGTCCGCGACGTGTGGCTGGAAGTCGAAACGCGCGCAGTCGACAAAGTTGTGCACCACGGACCAACGGCCTCCCGCCTGTGCGCCAACGCCCGTTATGAACTCGCTGCAACCGGTGAACTGCAGGCTGTCGCCAGCCAGGCGACGCGCCGCAGCAACGGTGCGGGCGGTTGGGAGCCGCTGGTAGGACATCAGCTTCGGTAGATCGCGCGCGAGCCACCGACCGAGATAGGCCAGCCGGGAGAAGCTGTGCACCAGCTGCGGCCTGAATCGCCGCACGGCGCGGTCCAAGGCCAGCGTATTGCGCAGATGATCACCAATCGAGCGCGGCTCGGCGACTGCCCACGCGAATCGTGCTTCGGCTTGCGCGGTGCTGTCGGGATGCGCCAGCAGGCACACTTCATGACCCGCAGTTCGCAGCGCGCCGAGCAGCCCATCGACGATCCGCTCGATGCCACCATATAGTGTCGGCGGCACCGGGATCATCGGATCGGCAGTCAACAGGATTCGCGGTTTCATGCCTGCCATCGCTTGTCGCCGCGCAGCGGCGACTCGCCGCGCAGCATGACCAGATCGACCTGCCACAGCGTGTCGTCCAGCGGGCGTCGTGTCACGCCTGCCAGATCCCACGGCACGAAGTCGCGCGCCGCGAGCCACGCCAGCACCTCGTTGATCAGCGGCACACCGGCGTGGATATCGAGCACATTGAGCTCGATCAGAATCGCCTGGGCCTGCTGGAGCACGGACTCGGCGCCGCGCAGGACTGCAAGCTCGTAACCCTGCACATCGATCTTGAGCAGGTCGCAGCGGGCCGTCACCACGCCTTGCGTCACGAGATCGTCGAGCGCGTGCGTTTTCATCGCTACTCGCTCGAAGCCCTGCGGCGCGTGCTCCAGCAGCACGCTCGACGCGGTTTCAGCGATGGACAGTGCCACATTCTCGCCGCTATATGCGCCAAGCAGTTGCGCGTGAACCACCACGCGCTGGCCGCGAAAGCGCTCGCGGAGCTTTGCGTCCCTGCCAGGCAACGGTTCGAAGCAGCTCACGCTCACCTCGGGCCAGACAGCGAGCACGGCAGCGGCGAAGTCGCCGCGATACGCACCGATATCGATCACGGCATGCACGGGCAATCCCGCGCGCTGCAGCCGTTGCAGGCTCGCCATGATCGATGGCACACCGAGCCGACTGCGCAGCCGGGCAGCGATCGCTGCGCGCAAGTCGCTCAGCGTCCTCATGCGTGCACGCTCCGGGCAGCTACGACCGCACGACGCAGCGACTGCAGGAACTTCGCCTGCTCGGTGTCCCAACAGTAGTGGTCGCGCGCCAGCGCCAACGCCCGCGCGGAGGCCCGCGAACGCAGCGATCGATCCGCCATCCACGCGTCCAATCGTGCTGCCAGCGCGTCGCTGTCCGCGAGATCGACGCAGATCGCGGCATCGCCCAGCTCGACTGCCAGTTCGCGTTGTGCGGACGTGTCGCTCAGCAACACGGGCGTGCCCGCCAACAGATAGTGGAAGATCTTGTTGCCGAGGCAGTCATCGTGGTTGCGACAGTCCGCGATCTCGATGGACAGTCCCAATCCGTGTCCACGGCAACTTGCAGTCACCTGGTCCGGCGGCAGCGGAGGTTCGACCACCAGCGGCACAGCCGCTCCGCCTGCGCGGACCAATTGCGCGCGGAACTGCTCAACGTAGCCACGCTGCGGCATGCCGCGCAAGACCAGCGATACCGGGTAAGTCATCCGCGCCAGCGCTGCGACGATGGCCTCGAGCCCACGTCCGGGACCGATGGTCTGCGAGACCCAATACAGCGAATCCTGAATCGCTGTTACCGGCGCCTCCAGCGTCGCTACGTCCGACTGCGGAGACACGTTCAACACCGTATCGAATGGCACGCCGAATCGTTCTGCCAGTGACTGCGCGATTCGCGGCGATGCCGCCGTGCGATGCGCGCAGTGGCGCAACATGAGTCGCTGGATCGCATCGCGGCGCTTGCGTTCATGCGCATTGGCCGGCTCATCCGCCAGTTCGCCAACATGATCGTCCTCCGCATCAAAGCCCAACACCGCCGCATGCTCTGCTGCAGCGCGCGCCGCGGCAATGAAACCGGCCAGGTTGTGTCCGATGTAGATATCGGCCCGCACCAGCGCCGCGCATCGGGCCAGATCCTCGGCCACGGGATGAAAGCCGTTCAGCAGCCAACGCTCGTGACGAGGCAGACCAAGAGTCCATGCCGCGCGCGCAATGCGCTGTCGAACACCCTGTCGCAGCCACGTTGCACGACCAGCCCGCGGCCCGAACGGCACGGGAATCCTGCGCCAGGCGCGACTGGCGAACGCGCCGTCGGCCTCCATGGCCCACGGCAGAAAGTACCCGTGCACGACCGTGACCCGTGCGCCAACGGCTACCAGCGCATCGGCCTCCTTGACCAGTCTTGGATCGGTCGAGGGATGGCCCGGCGTGACCAGACAGATGTGCATTCCGCACAATGGATCGGTGGATGCGTGCACTTTCAGCGACGCCCACTCCACACTTGCAGCCGGCGAGTCGTCCGCCAGCCGAAAAACCGAGTGAGCAGTCGATAGCGCCAGCCACCTTCGACGTTCAGCCGTGCCGCAGAGAGTCTGCCAGCTCGCGCCTCGGCTGCCTCGGCCAGTCTCGCTGCATACGGATAGGTACCGCGCGCGAATCGCTGATACACCAGCGAAAGGCCTTGCCGTAGGGAAACATTGGCGCCGTAGGGCCCAAGCCATTGCTCAATCAACCTGATCGATTCGAAGCTTTTGGCCAACGACTCGGCATCGACCAAGCTCGACATCGAGCCTGCGATTCCAGAACGGTAACGCACTCGTGA
>Ga0209181_10000926_pt1 | contig 52796 bp, 51 predicted proteins | sample MAT05_FD_187208 | JGI IMG/M metagenome (GOLD analysis project Ga0209181, IMG submission 187208) | Freshwater microbial communities from Lake Fryxell liftoff mats and glacier meltwater in Antarctica - MAT-05 (SPAdes) (version 2) | ecosystem: Environmental > Aquatic > Freshwater > Ice > Liftoff... | reverse complement strand
GAGCGAAATGCTGACCCGCAGGTAAATCGCGATCGTCGCGGCGAAGAGCACCACGCCGAGGATCACTATTGCGCCGACCGGCAGGATCGGATCGAGGACGAGTTTCGACTGGGCCGCGGGGAGGAGGATCATGCCGGGAATCGCTCCCGCGACGTTTGCCGAAGCGGGCGTGTTTCCCCCGCAAAAAGGTGCGCCCGGAATCGCGGATCAGCCGTCGGCTTTTTGCCCCGCGAGCGTCTCCCAGTCCGCGGTGACGCGGGCGAGGTCTTTGGCCACGCCTTGAAGTTCGCGGTTGAGCTGCACGGCGCGGCCGCCATTTTCGTAGGCCTCGGGGCTTTCGAGTTCGGCGGTCAGCTTTTGCTGCTGCGTTTCGAGCGCGGCGATTTGCATTTCGAGATCGGTCACGCGTTTTTCGTGGTCGCGTTTCGTCTTCGCGTCGGCTTTGCGGGCTTCCTGTTCGGCGCGCTTTTTCTCGCGCATCTCTTTCATGCCGAGGCCGGCGGAGGCGGACGCCACGGGGGCGGCTTCGGCGGGCTGGGCGTTGTGCAGCTTTTCGCCGGCAGTCAGCGCGGCGCGGGCGGAGGTGGCCTTCGATTTATCGAGGTAATACTGGTAGTCGCCAGCGTACGGCGTGAGCTGCCCGGCGCTGATGTGCAGGACGGTCTTGGCCATCGCGCGGATGAAATGCACGTCGTGGCTGATGAAAATGAGCGTGCCTTCGAACTGCTGGAGCGCGCCGATCAGCGCGTCGATCGAACCCACGTCGAGATGCGTCGTGGGCTCATCCATGAGGAGGAGATTCGGCGGGTCGAGCAGCAGCTTGACCAGCGCGAGCCGTGTCTTCTCGCCGCCGCTCAGGACGCCCACCGGCTTAAAGACGTCGTCGCCGCGGAAGAGGAAGCTGCCGAGGACGGTGCGCGCCTGCTGTTCCCCCACGGGGTTCGGCATGTCTTGCACGGCTTCGAGCACGGTGTGCTTGGCATTCAGCGACTCCATGCGGTGCTGGGAAAAGTAACCGACCTTCACGTTGTAACCGACTTCGCGCGTGCCGCTCTGCACCGGCAGCGAGCCGCCGAGGAGTTTGAGCAGCGTGGATTTGCCCGCGCCGTTGGGGCCCACGAGCACGGTGCGCTGGCCGCGCTCGGCCTCGAACTCCAGGGCGCGATACACGACGAGGTCGCCATACGCGTGATCCACGTCCTTCAGCGTGATGACTCGCGAGCCGCTGCGCGCGGGTTGCGGCATGCGCATGTGGACGGTTTTTTCCTGCGACAACGGCGCCTCGATCTTCTCCATACGATCGATCTGCTTCAGTTTGCTCTGCGCTTGCGAAGCTTTGCTGGCCTTGGCGCGGAAGCGATCGGCGAACTCCTGGAGCGACGCGATTTCCTTCTGCTGATTTTTGTAAGCGGCGAGCTGTTGCTCTTCGCGTGCCGCTTTTTCGATCACGAATTTGTCCCAGTTGCCGCGGTAACGATGCAGCCGCCGATGCGCGATCTCGACGATGCCGCTGACGAGCTGATTCAGGAACTCGCGGTCATGCGAGATCATCAAAATCGCGCCGGGATAAGCCTTCAGATATTCCTGAAACCAGACGAGCGATTCGAGGTCGAGGTGGTTTGTCGGTTCGTCGAGCAGGAGCAGGTCGGGCTCCATCACGAGCAGCCGCGCGAGATGCGCGCGCATGATCCAGCCGCCACTGAGCTTGCGGGCTTCCCGGTCGAAGTCACTCTCGCGAAAGGCCAGCCCGGCGAGGATGCGCTTTGCTTTCGGTTCGAGTTGCCAGCCGCCGAGTTCGTCGAAGGTGGCGAGCGCGTCGTGATGTTCGTGCGAATCGTCCGGCGTGGTCTTCATCGTGCGCATCGCTTTCGCCATTTCGGGCGAGACGGCGCAGGCGAGTTCGAGCACCGTCTCGTCGCCCGCGGGCGCGCTCTCCTGGGGGAGAAAGCCGACCTTCGCCGAACGCTCCAGCGAGACGCGGCCCTCGTCCGGCGTGGCGTCGCCGAGGAGCAGCGAGAAGAGCGTGGATTTGCCCGCGCCGTTCGGCCCGACGAGGCCGATGCGGTCGCCGCGATTGACCTGCAGCGACGCATCTTCAAACAGCGTGCGGCCGCCGAAGGATTTGGAGACTGAGGAAACGGTGAGCATCGGGAAAAGGCGCGGACTTTCGCGGCAGTGGGCCGATGGCGCAAGTGTTCAGCGAGATTCCGCTGGGCAACGGCCGCGCCTCTCGGGTATCGCCGGAGAATGGATTCTGAAAAACCCACCACTCCCCAGCAACAGGTGCTCGTGATGTGGGTGATCTGGGCGGCGTTTCTGGTCGGAGCGGGTCTCCAGTATCATTTTCTCGGGGCAAAAAATCCGCCCGCGTCGGATGGCACGCTGACGTGGCTGGTCGCTTTTGCGCCGTTGGTGGCGAGCGCCTTCATCCGCTGGAATCTGCTGCCGCGCGTGACGGCGATCCAGCCCGCGCTGGTGCTGCTCATCCTCGGGGTGGCGCTTGCGGAGAGTGCGATGTTCTTCGGCATTTTTCTCTTCGCCGCGCATCAGGCGGAGCTGTTCGTGGCCGCGCTGCTCGGGATCGCGCAGTACGCGCCGGTGTATGCGGCGCGGCTCACCGTCACGCCGCCGCAGTAGCCGTCACTCGCGGGTGCCGCGGGCCACGGCCTGCAGCGATGGGCCGGGCGGCATCGGCTGCTTTTTCCAGGCGAGGAAATCCGTGGAGGTGTGCAAATTTCCGCCCCACGAAAAGCCGATCGCGAGCTGGCCTTCGCGAGCCCAGGCAAGCGAGCAGGGGATGCGAGCGGGCTCGGCTTTCCACGAAAGCGCGTCGGGGGAAGACCACGCGGCCTGCCCGCCGGAGATGAGGAAACGCGCGCCCGTCCAGACGATGCGGGAGAACGGCTCGGAGCCGCCGGTGGCGTGGCGCTGCCATGTCTCGCCGTCGTGCGAGCTTTCGATCAACCCGCCGGGGCCGACGACGACGAAGTGGCCGCTGCCGTGGGCGATGTCGCTGGCTGGTGGGGTGTCGAGCGCGCGGTGTTCCCAGCGGGTGCCGTCGCTGGTCGCGGCGCGCCAGCTCACGCGTTTCTTTTCGGCGAATAGGTCGAAGTCGCCGATGACCACGGTGCGGAAGCCCGCCTCGGTGTCGCCGCACGCGCTGCGCCGCGCGTGGATGCTGCCGCGCCAGTCGAGCTTTTCGCCGGGGGTGAAGGTGAGACCGTCGGTCGAGGCGAGGAGTTCGCCGCCGTGCGCGGCGATGAAGCGATCGCGGCTGAAGACGATGGTGGCGACGCGGCCGCGGAGCGGCGGGAGTTCGCGCCAGTCGCGGCCATCGGTGGTGGTGACGATGCGGCCGAGCCGCGCCCCGCCGCCCACGGCGACGAAACGACCGGCGCCGAACGCGACATTGAAGAGCACGTTGTCGTCATCCGCGGCGACATCGCTCCAGCGCTGATCGTTCTCCCACGTCACGCCGTCGCGCGAGGTGATGCGTCGGCCGCCGTAGCCGACGGCGACGAAAAGCTCCGCGGCGAAACCGCCGAGCGGCAGGAGTATCGCGAGGAGGCAGCGGGTGAATGGTGATCGGTGAATCGTGAATCGAGGCAATTGGCGCGGTGCAAAGTCCATTCACGATTCACGATTCACGATTCACCGATCCCCGCTGCGCGGCCGCTTCTACTCGGCGAGCAGCTTCTCCACGCCCTTGCCGAGGTCCGCGCCGCGCAGGCTGGTCTCGCGGAGCAGGCCCTTTTTGTCGATGAGCCAGGTGGCGGGAATGGAAGTGATGCCGAAGCTAGTGCTGATTTCGTTCTTCCAGCCCTTGCCGTCGAAATACTGAACCCACGTCATGTCGTGCTTTTTCAGCGCGCCCTCCATGGCTGTCTTGTCCTGGTCGAGCGAGATGCCGACGATCTCGAAGCCTTTGTCGTGCAGCTTTTTGTAGGTGGCGACGACGTTGGGCATTTCGCTGATGCACGGGCCGCACCAGCTCGCCCAGAAGTCGACGAGCACGACTTTGCCGCGGAGCGATTCGAGGGCGAATTCCTTGCCGTCGGTGGCGGTGAATTTCAGGTCGATGGGTTTGGTCTTGAGGTCGCCCAGCTTTTGTTTTTTGACGATGGCCTGCTTCGCGGCATCGGCGAGGCGGGTGTCGACGCTCGTGGTGAGGCGTTCGAGCACGACGGCGGCCTCGGGCGTTTCCGCGGTGCTGGCGAGCTGGAGCTGGGCGACGCGCATCTGGGTCGCGAGCTTGTGCGTGGTGTATTTGGCGAGGAAGGCGTCGCTGGCTTTGAAGAAGGCGGCGACCGTTTCGGGTTTGTCCTTATCGACCTCGCCGGAGAGGGCGATGGTCTGGATGAAGGTGGCTTCGCCCTTCACCTCCTCCGGTGCCTCCGGGGTGGCGATGATGGCGGCGATTTGTTTTCTGACCTCTTCGGGGCTGGGGAGGTTGGTGGCCTTGCCGCCGGGAACCCGCGCAAGCTGCAGCCCGGCCTGGAGCGAGACGAGTTGCGCGCCGTAGCGGCGGGAATCCTTCGGGAAACGGGCGATGAACGTGTCGGCTGCGGCTCGTTGATCGGTGAACCATTTCGTGAGCACGCCGATGTATTCCTCGCGCGATTTCGGCTTCACCGTGGGCGGCTCTTTCAGTGCCTCGATGCGCTTCCACAGCGCGTCGGGAGTTTTGTCGTTGGCGAAATCTTCGACCGCCGTGTCGGGTGCGGGGCTCTCGATCGGAGCGGCTTTTTTTTCCGCCGCGGGTTTTTTCTCGGCGGCGACGGAGGCGAGGCCGGGGGCGAGGAGGAGGGAGAGCACGAGATGCTTTTTCATGGTGGCGAGATGATGGGCTGAGGTTCGGGAAAAGGGTGCGGGCTAAGAACTTTCGGCAGGGCGCTGGAGCCGGCCGGTGAATTGTTTCCACAGTCCGCCGGATTCGCTTTCTCCGCCGCCGAGACCGGATTGCCAGGCGCCGACTTCGCGCTGGAGCTCGAGGACGGAGGGGTGTCGGGCGTTGGGATCGTAGTGCAGCGCCTTCATCGCCACAGCGGCGAGGAATTCGGGGAAACGGCCGCGCGGAAAATGCGGGCGGATGACGTCGCGGCGCGGGGTGGCGATCGCGGCGGAAAGCGCGGCTTCGAGGAGCGCGTCCTCGGTGTCGCCGTGGAGCGGCGAGTGCAGGGTCACGATGCGGTAGAGCAGGCCGCCAAGGGCGAAGACGTCGGTGCGCGCGTCGATGTCGGTGAAGCGGCCCGCGGCTTGTTCGGGCGCATTGTAATAGGTCAGCGGAGTAGGGATCGCGGAGTCGGGCGCTTCGACGGGCGGGTTGTCGCCGGTGGGGCTGACCACGGCGGCGAAGGTCCACTCGGTGACGAAGACTTCGCCGAAGCGCGCGACTTCGACGGCATCGGGCGTGAGCGAATTGTGGATCACCCCGCGGCTGTGCGCGCAGGCCAGCACGTCGGCGACCTTCTGCCAGATGCCGACGAGCGCGGGCAGATCGTAGTAAGCCGCGGCCACGGCGTCGCCGGCGGCGATGCGGTCGAGGATGGTGGTGAGCTGTTCACCGGCGATGAAGCGGGTGGTGAAAAAGAGCTGGCCTTGCGCGTTCAGGCCGAAGTCGTAAATCGGCAGGATGCCGACGTGGCAGAGCTGCGAGGTGATCTGCGCTTCGCGGACGAAACGGAGTACTACGGCGGGATCGCGCTGGCTCTCGGCGTGGAGCGTGCGCAGCGCGATCTCGCGGCCGAGCGACGTGTCGCGCGCCTGGAAGATGGTGCTGGTATTACCCTGCACCACGATCTCGCCGAGTTCGTAGCGCTGCGGGCGGAGGAAGCCGGCGGGCAGCTCCGCGGCAGCGGCGGCGGGCAGCCGGCCGCGCTCGAAGTGCAGCGCGACGGACCCGACGCGAATCTCTGCGCCGGGCGGGATGGCAGTGAGCGTGGCCACGGCGACGCCGTCGATGAAGGTGCCATTGGCGCTGCGGAGATCTTCGAGTTGCAGCTCGTCATCCGGGCCCACCACGAGCCGCGCGTGCCGGGCAGAGACGGTGGAATCCCCGATGACGATTTCGTTTTTCCGCGCGCTGCCGAGGATGTATTCGCCAGCCCGAATGACGCAGCATGCGAGTTGCCGGCCTTCGTGATAGGCGACGGCCTGGAGAGGGCGCCGGGGATTTTCGGTGGTTTCCGTCATGAGAAATTCGTCGCTCCCGCCCGCGAGGGATCGGGTCAGACGATGTCGATGGTGAAGGCCTGCGCGGCGATGCGCAATTCCTGACCTTTGCCGAGCGGCGCTATTTCTCCGGGCGCGAGCGGGATGCCGCCGACGGTGAGGTGCCCGCCTTCCAGCGCGCGGTTGGCGAGCCAGAAGCAGCCGCGCTCGTAGAAAAACGATGCGGGGCTGCCGCCGAGATCGCGCGTGTCCCAGACGATGCGCTGCGCGCCATCGAGCCCGAATCCCGCCTGGCTGAAAATCCAGACTGCATGGCGCACCGAGGCCTGGCGGCTGAGCGGCAGAAAGTAAACGGCGCCGCCGAGCCCCTGCTGCCCCGCGGCTGGCGCAGTCTCCGCCCCTTTCACCCGCAAGGGCGGCGTGGTGGGCGTGACCAGCGGGACGATCTCCACGGAATAAACGCCGCCGAGGGTGAGCACGCAGCGGTTGCGCAGCGGCGCGGGGTTGCCGGCTTCGAGCGGATCGTCGTCGAGCACGGTGCCGTTGACGCTGGGCGATTCGCCGTTGCCATCGCGGACGAGCAGGCGGCCGCCGGACGAGGTGGCGAGGGCGTGGACGCGACTGAGCTGATTGGTGAGGTCGTCGTTCGACGCATTCTCGGGCAGGAAGCGGGTGATCAGGTCGGCGTGATAGATCGAGCGGCCGATCTTGAATTTCGGTTTGGCGACGATGTGGATGCCGGGCACGGCGGGGTTGGTCGGGACGATTTTCAACACGGCGCCGGGCTCGGGCGCGGCGGCGAGTTTCGCGGGGCACAGCCACGGCGGATCGAGCGGCGGAATGGGCGCGGGGAGCGGCGTCGTGGGACCGGTCTTCGACGGCTCGGCGTGCATGAGATCGGCCCACAGCGTGCGGCAATCGCGATACGGTGTCTCGAGCAAGGCGCGGCGCAGGACGCCATTGCCCTCTTCGCGCAGCGCGGGCAGCGGAGTGTAACGCCGGTCGCGCGGGCCGCGCATCGGGCCGCCGAGGATTTCGTAGAGCAGACTGGCGAGCCGCGTGGGCGGCGGCAGCTCCGGCCCGGCGGCCTGGCGCGGATCGCCGATGGTGGTCATCGCGGTATTCTCCGCATCCATCTCCGGGATCGAGGCGCGCACGCTGACGAGGTTCAGCTTGAGCGAAAAGGCCGGCCAGCTCGCGATCGGCTGGGTGACGATCGTCTCCGGTTTTTGGTCGTCGTCGAAACGCACGAGCAGCTTAGCCAGCAGCGAACTCGGCAGCGGCAGCGAACGGGCGGCAACGATGTCGAGGATCGCCGGGAGCTGATCGAGCAGGCGGAGCGCGAAAGCCGCGGGCAACTCGCGGTGGCGGCGGATGAGGTCGAGCAGGGAGAAGCCGTGAATCCATTCGCGGACGAGGATGCCTTCGTAAACGTCGAGCTGATACAGCCGCACGAAGCTGAGATGCGGCGAACGCTGTACGCGGCGGACTTCCATCTCGAGGCCGCGCAGCGCGGACGGGCCCTGCCCGAGTTGCTTGAGCGCGACCACTTCCCCAAACGCCAGATCGCGGGCGCGGTAAAGCACGGCGCCGCCAGCGCGCGGCATTTCGGCGAGGAGGTCGTAGCGGTCGGCGACGCGGTGGACGGAGGTGGGCACGGGAAAGGAGGCTACTCGACGAAGCGCTGCGCGACCGGCATGCGGCGGCCGACGCCGAAGGCGCGGGTGGTGACCTTGAGGCCGGGCACGGCTTGGGCGCGCTTGTATTCGTTGAAATCCACGCGGCGGACGACCCAGCGCACGATTTTTTCCTCGAAGCCGCGCGCGGTGATCTCCGCGATGCTGAGCTGCTGCTCGACGTAGAGTTCGAGAATGGGGTCGAGGATTTCGTACGGCGGCAGCGTGTCCTGATCGCGTTGATCGGGCTTTAGCTCGGCGCTCGGCGGCTTGGTGATGGTGGCGCGGGGGATGATCTCGCGTTCCCGATTGATCCACTCGGCGAGGCGATAGACCGCCGTCTTCGGCACATCCGAGATCACCGCGAGGCCGCCGCACATGTCGCCGTAGAGCGTGCAGTAGCCCACGGCGAGTTCGCTCTTGTTGCCCGTGGTGAGCAGCAGGGAGCCGAATTTATTCGAGAGCGCCATGAGCGTCATGCCGCGCAGGCGGGGCTGCATGTTTTCCTCGGTGGTGTCTTCAGGCAGGCCAGAGAAGATGGCGCGGAACTGCTGCCGGAACGTGTCGAAGCTCTCCTGAATCGGGATCTGCAGACAGCGGATACCGAGTGCGGCGGCGAGTTCCAGCGCATCACCGATGCTGCCCTCGGAGCTGTATTTTGTGGGCATGGCTACGCCGAGCACGTTGGCGGGCCCGAGCGCTTCGGCGGCGATCACGGCGGTGACCGCGCTGTCGATCCCCCCGCTGAGGCCGAGCACGGCGGACTTGAAGCCGCACTTGTGCAGGTAGTCGCGCGTGCCGAGCGCGAGCGCGTGGAAGAGTTCCTCGGGCTCGGCTGGGAACGTCGCAGGCTGCGGGCTGCTGGCTGCTGGCACCTCGATGACCGCGTTTTCCTCGGCGAAAGCGGCGAGCTTCGCGGTGATCTCACCCGCTGCGGAGATGACGAACGAGTTGCCATCGAAAATGAGCTGATCGTTCCCGCCGACGGCGTTGCAGTAGTAGATCGGGACGCCATGCGCGGACGCCACCCCGCGCAGCATCTCGGCGCGCCGGGCGGATTTGCCCACGGAGAAAGGTGAGGCGCTCAGATTCAGGATCGCCTTCGCGCCCTGTGCCAGCAGGGCGCCGATCGGCGAATTCCCGTAGAGATGGCGCGGGAGGTAATCGCTGGTCCAGATGTCTTCGCAGATCGTGATGCCGAAGGACACGCCGCCGATCTCCACCGGCGCCACGCTTTTCGCCGGCTCGAAGTAACGATCTTCGTCGAAGACATCGTAGGTCGGCAGCAACGATTTGTGCACCACCCGCCGCGGCTGCCCGCGTTGAAGCACCGCCGCGGAATTGTGAAACGGCTGGCCCGGCCCGTGGTTCACATCCACGAAGCCCACGATCAACGGCGCGTCGCCGACCTGCGCGTGGAGTTCGTCGAGCGCCTCCAGATTCGCGGGCACAAAGCGCGATTTGAAAACGAGGTCCTGCGGCGGATAACCGGTGAGTGCGAGCTCCGGCGTGAGCACCAGATCGGCGCCGCGCGCGGTGAGGTCGCGATACGCCGCGAGGATGCGATCGCGGTTCCCGGAAAGGTCACCGACGGTGGGATTGATTTGGGCGAAGCCGATTTTCACAGAGCTGCCGCCCGCGGGTGCTGGCGTCAGCGGAAACTAGGCGGAGGAGTCGAGTGCTCGTAAAGGCTCTTTTTCCAACCCTCGTTCGACTCGTAGAAGGCCTGCTGCACAATATGGCGGAAAGCGTAGAGCATGCAGGCAGCGGCGAAACCCGCCATGCCGGTCATGATGAGTTTGTGCGTGAAGGTGTTCTGCATGGCGTTCTCCGAAAGCAGAACGTCTGCCGCGGAGGGAGGATTTTCCATCCCGGTCGCATCCCGACGCGATCGCGCTCAGCGGTCGGCGCCAGCGGCTCGCCATGCGGCGAGGTACCGGCGGAGGCGCACTTGCGTCGCGGTCGGTGAGGGTGGCCAGCCGCCGGAGGTCCGGGTTGTCTGCGAGATCGGCCAGCTTCACGCGGCAGGCGACGGGATGGGCCAGGGAAGCGGAGAATGCGCACGGTCTGCCGCGCGGAGTCGGCGCGGTAGATGATAAGGTAGGTACCGAAGCGGGAAATTCGTGTGCCCGGTCTTTCCGGCATCGGCATGCCGATGTGCGGCGAGTTGGCGAGGCCTTCCGCTTGCGCGATCAAGGACAGCCCGCGTCCTGGGCGATCATCGCGCCAAGTTCTTCTTCGGAATAGATGCGCGGCTTCGGAAGTGCGCTCTTTCCGCAACTGCATGTGAGAAACGGCGCAGTTCTTCCTTTTGCTCGATGGGCAGCGAGTCGGCGGCGGCATCGATTTCGGCGAGTGTGCTCATGGCTTGAAAGCTCGTGCGGTTTCGGTTTTGGGGCGGACCCGGCAAGTCGTTCATCTGCGAGCCGGACAAGGCGAGGGGATCGTCGCGCTCATGCTTCGGATTCCGCTGCCGGGTTTGAGGTAATCTGCTTACCAAAAGCCCCACTGGCCGGTGCGCATGACGAAGACGCCGAGGATCAGATTGGCCACGGCGTGGGCGAGGACGCAGGCGCTGAGGCTGCGGGTGCGGTAGGCGACGAGGTTGAACAGGATGCCGCCGGCGATGGCGGCGGGCCAGTCGGCCGGTTGGTGGATGAGGGTGAAGCCGGCGATGACGACGAGAAAGGATTTCCAGGTGAAAGTGCCGAGCGGGACGCTGCTGAAAGGGTAGGCGATCAGGATGCGCAGGAGGTAACCGCGCCAGAAGATCTCCTCGACGAACGGCACGACGATCGTGAGCCGGATAAAGCGGAAGAGGACCGTCGCCCAGTAGGCAGGGCCGGAATCGCCGAAGTAGGTGGGATCGAAACCCTTGAGCCGCGGGGCAACGCCAAACCAAAGCTGCGGGGCGAGCCAGATGAGGATGATGAGGACACCGAGGGCGGCGGCGAAAAGGGGGCGGGCGGGCGGCTGAAACCCGTAATAGCGCCACCAGCGAACGATCATGCCGCCGCAGACGAGCGTCTGGAGCGGGTAGATCCAGAAGTGCGGCTCGCTCAACCACCAGGCGGTGCGCAGGCCGTCGGAGAGCCCGGCGATGAACTGATTCAACGCAAGGAATGCAAGAAATGCAGCGAACGGCGCAAAAAACGCTTTTTCTTCGGAGCTAAACATCGAGTCAAAAATGGACGCGCCGCAGAAAACCGAAATCGCCCCGCCAACACCAGAACAACTGCTCACGCTGCTGGACCTGCAGGTCGAGCGGGAGCGGAGCAAACGTGCGAACCGGAGTCGCAATCGTGCGACGTTTCTTGTGACCGGGCTCGTGGTCATTCTCGCGGCGATCGGCATCGCGATGCTGGTGGCGCAGCAGATGTTGGAGGAGGTGCGCGAGCATGCGCGGCCGGGGGCGACGGCGGGCCTCATCGACGGTGAAAGATAACATTTCCTGAGAAAGCTCAGCCATCGGTACGTGGTTTGCTTTTCAAGAAAGTTGCAATGGCTAAAGCATCCAACTCCGTCATCGGCGTCGACCTCGGGCGCTACTCTTTGAAGTCGGTGCTGCTCCAGCGCAAGGGCGGCAACCGGTTCGTAATCACGAATTTCGCCACCCGCGCCGTGGTGGACCCGATCGAGACGCAGGAGGCGCTGAACCGCGAGCTGAAGGCGCTCTTCAAAGACATGGGCGGCTCGGCGAAGGCGAAGACCTGCGCGATCGGGGTGTCTTATCCCGGAGCGCTGATCCGCATCATCGAGCAGCCGGAGACGCCGCCGGAAATTCTGCGCGACGCGCTGCGGCTGAATGGCATGGCGCTGCTGAATCAGGACTGCAAGGCGTTCGTGCTCGATTGCGACCGGATTTCCACGACCAAACAAACCGCGGCGAGTGAGGGGCAGGTGGGCTATCATCGTTATCTCGTGGGCGGGTTGCCGCGCACGGAGGTGGCGCAGATCGGCGAGGCTTTTGAAAAGAACGGGAGCACGATCGGCAGTCTGCAGCTCGGGCCGGTGTGCGCGTTCAATGCGTTCGAGTTTGCGTATCCCGACGTGTTCAACAACGAGGCGTTTTTCCTCGTGGATATCGGCCACGCGACGACCACGGTGATGGTGGGCGTGAAGCGCGAGCTGGTGCTGGTGCGTTCGATCGATTTTGGCGGCAAACCCTTTGGCGAAGCACTGACGGGGCTGAGCGGGGAGGATTTTGAAACGGTCTTTACCGCGCTGGAGCAGGAGGACGAAGTGATGGTGGAATACACGCGGGTGGCGCTGAATGCGCTGGTCCGCGAGATTCAGAATTCGATCGGCTTCCTGGAGCACCGGCATGAGGAGACGATCCGCCAGCTCTACATCTCGGGCGGGGTCTCGAAGTCGCGCACGCTGCTGAAGGTGTTGAGCGAGGAGCTGGGGCTGCCTTGCGAAATGTGGAGCGCGGCGACGAAGTGCGAGACGGCGCTGACCGGCACGCAGAAAGACAAATTTGCAGAGGATGCGGTGGACCTGAATGTCGCCTGCGGCGCGGCGGCCGAACTGCTCAAAGGAAACTAAGCCATGGCTCTCCGTATCAATCTTTACCACGAGGTCCTCAAAGCGCGGCAGCTCAAGCGGCGCGACCCGCTGAAGCTTTCGATCTATGGCCTCTCGGCGATCGGCGCGCTGTTTGCCATCTACTACGGAGTGGAACTGGGCCGCATGCACGCGATCGGCTCGGAGCTGGCGAGAGCGCAGGCGGAATTCGCGCAGATCGATCCCAAGGCCAAGGCGGCCAAGCTGCGGGAAGACGAGATGAACATCGAGATTCGCAAGAGCGAGATCGTGACCCGGCGGATGGAAGACCGTTTTTACTGGGCACCGATGCTCGAGCAGATCGCCCAAACCGTTCCGCGCGAAGTGCAAATCACCCGCCTCACCGGCGATGTATCGGGCGATACGGTGCATAAATGCACGGTCGTCGTGGACGGACTCTCGGCCGGCAGCGATCCGCGCAAAGTGGCCGAGGAACTCCGCACCGCGCTCGCCGAAAAACTCGGCCCGAAATACAAGGGCGTGACCTCCAACTTCAAGAGTCTGGAAGACGGCACCGAGCTGGTGCTGCTCGACGGCAAACAGATGGCCACCGCCAGTTTCGCGATCAATCTGCAATTCATCACCGGCGAGGAAGCGGCCCCGGCGCCAGTCCCCCGCAAGAAACGTTAATCGTCATGAAGCTCGGAAAAGAAGAAATCCAAAAACTGGTCCTCGGCGGACTCCTGCTGATCGGCCTCGTCTACGTCTATTTCAATCTCCTGCTTGCGCCGCTGAAAAAGCAGCAGGCCGCCGGACGCCAGAGCACCGCAGAACTCGGCCCGCAGATCGTCAACGCGAAGGGGCAGCTCAAACGCACGGCGGAACTCGAGCGCACATTCTCCGAACGCACCACGGTGCTGCGCCAGGTGGATGCGATGATTCCCGAAGGCTCGCCCGTGGCGTGGTTCCCGACCAAGGTGGGCGACTTCCTCAAGCGGCAGGGTATCGAGAAAGTCACGACCAAGATCAACACCGAGGCGGCCGAGAAGGACATGCCCGGATTCCGCCGCCTCTCCTGGGGTATCGACCTCGCCAAGGTGAGCTACAGCCAGTTTGGCAATGCCGTGTGTGCGCTGGAAAACGAGGATCCGCTCCTCGAGATCCGCACCCTCCAGATCGATGCCAGCCGCGATGACGCCGAGACGCAGCGCGTCACGCTCACGGTGAACAACCTCGTCAAACAATGATCGCCCGCGCCACCCCACTCCTGATCCTTCTCGCCATGCTCCCCGCCGTGCTGCTGGCCGGTGATGCCAAGCCCGCGGAGCCTTACGTGCTGAAAAATCGTTCGACGTTCACCGCGGTGAGCGACGAGCAGCGCGCTCCTTTCTGGCCGATCGGCTGGACGAAGCGGAAGTCGGTGTCGATCACGTCCACCGTGGTGCAGCCCGTGGCCGAACCAATCCGCGCGGCCTTCGATGCGGCGAGTGTGAAAGTGACGAGCATCCTGCTCGGCAGCCCTTCGCTCGCGATCATCAATGGGCGCAGCTATAGCGAAGGAGACTACCTCCGGCAGCCGAAGGGCGCGGCGGCCGCGGCGCCCACTGCGCGCGTGCGGATTTATCGAATCAATGACGGAAATGTGATCATCGAGCGCAACACCGAACGGGTCGTCGTCGCGCTCCAGCGTCCGGAACTGGTTCAGCGTGGGCCCGGCGAGGAATTGCTGACCGAAGACCGGCCGTAGTCGGTGCTCGCGGCGCTCAGCGTTTCGCGTTCAGCTCAGCGAGCACTTCCGGGTCGCGCACGTCGGCCCAGTCGCCGCTGAGTTCCAGCGCCTGCACGAGCTTGCCGCTTACGGCGAGGTTGCGGATGGCGTCGGTGAGTTCGTATTCGCCGCGCGGGGATTTCTCCAGGATCGCGGTAAAATCGAAGATGCTCGGGCGAAACGTGTAGACGCCCGCGTTGTACCACGGGCTGGTCGGCTCGCCGGGCTGCGGCTTCTCGCGGAGATCGGTCATCTCGAAGCGCTCGTTCACAAACACCGCGCCACCTTTGGCGATCTCGCCGGGGTTGTGTTTCACGCTGATCAAAGCCTCGGCGGCGTCGAGCGCTACGAGGCGCTGATAATTCACCGGATCGACGAGGATGTCGCCGTAGCTGAGGATGAACGGATCGGTGCCGGCGAAAGTTTTCGCCAGCTCCACGACGCGGCCGGTGCCGTCCTGCACGACCTGCGTTTCGTAATCCACAGCCACGCCAAACTTCGACCCATCGCCGAAGAATTCCCGCACCACATCCGCGCGGTAGCCCACGATGATGAGGAAGTGCGTGACGCCCGCGGCGCGCAGACCTTCCACGATGTGCTGGAGGATCGGCTTGCCTTGCACGGCGATCATCGGCTTTGGCAGTTCCTCAGTGAGTTCGCGCATGCGCGTACCTTTGCCGGCGGCGAGGAGCACCGCTTTCTTCACGGGCTCGCTCATTTCTTCCGAATCTCTTCGACGAACTCCGCCATGCGTTCCATGGCGATTTTGATCTTCTCCAGACTCGTCGCGTAGCTGCAGCGGATGAAGCCCTCGCCGCTCGCGCCGAAGGCTGGCCCGGGCACGCAGGCGACCTGCTTTTTCTCCAGCAGTTGCAGCGAAAACTCGCGGCTGGTCAGTCCGGTGCTCGTGATGTCCGGGAACACATAAAATGCGCCGAGCGGTTTGAAGGTTGGCAGGCCCATGTCGTTCAGGCTGCGCACGATGAAGTTCCGCCGCAGTTCGTATTCCTTGCGCATGTGGTCCACGTCCTTCGCGCCGTTTTCCAGCGCCTCGATCGCGGCATCCTGCGCCATCGTGTTGGCGCAGAGGATCGCGTATTGATGCACCTTCATCATCGCCTCGGTGAGAATGGGCGGCGCGCACGCGTAGCCCACACGGAAGCCCGTCATCGCAAACGCCTTCGAGAACCCGTGCAGGAACACCGTGCGCTCGCGCATGCCCGGCAGCGCGGCGATCGAGACATGCGTCGCGCCGTCGTAAGTCAGCTCGCTGTAAATCTCGTCCGTCAGCACCACGAGATCGTGCTTGATGCACAGCCGCGCGATCTTCTCCAGTTCCTCGCGCGTCTGCGTGGCGCCGGTCGGGTTGCAGGGAAAGTTCAGCATCAGCACTTTCGACAGCGGGGTGATCTTTTTCGCCAGCTCCTCCGCGGTCATGCGGAAGTTGTCCTCCGCGCGCGTCGGCACCGCTACGGGGATGCCGTGCGCGAGGATCACACTCGGGCTGTAACTCACGTAACACGGCTCGTGGTAAAGCACTTCGTCGCCCGGATTCACCAGCGCGCGCAGCGCCAGGTCGATCGCCTCAGACACGCCCACGGTCACGATGATCTCCGCCTGCGGATCGTAGGCCACGTGAAAATGCTGCGCCACGTACTGCGCGATGCGCTCGCGGAGTTTGGGCAGGCCGAGATTGGACGTGTAGCCGGTGTGGCCGCGCTCCAGGCCGTAGATGGCCGCTTCGCGGATGCGCCACGGCGTGTCGAAGTCCGGCTCACCGATGCCGAGCGAAATCACGTCGTGCATCGATTGCACGATCTCGAAAAAGTCGCGGATTCCCGAGCGGGGAATGTCGCGGACATGGTTGGCGATATGTTTCTTGAGAGTCACGGGTGGAGGAGGTTGAGAGTTGATTGTTGAGGGTTGAGAGGATGAGCAGTTGGGCCGGTCGCGCCTCTCAACGCTCAACCCTCAATTCGCAACCATCAGGGCGAGACCGCGAGGCGCTCCGGTCCCATCTCCTGCGTCAGCTCCACGCCATTCTCTTTGTAAGCCTTGAGCCGGAAGCGCGTCGCCGTGGAAATCACCCCGCGGATCGTGCTCAGCTTTTCCGAGATGAACATCGCCACCTCCTGCAGCGTCGCGCCTTCCACGATCACCAGCAGATCGTAGCCACCGCTCATCAGGTAGCAGCTCTGCACTTCGGAAAACTTCGCGATCCGCGCCGCCAGCCGATCAAAGCCGCCGCCGCGCTCCGGCGTGATCTTCACCTCGATCGCCGCCGTCACCGCACCGCTTGGCACTTTCACCGGATCCACGATCGCGTGATAACCCAGCAGCACCCCCTCGCGCTCCAGCTTGGCGATGCGCGCCGCCACTGCTTCGGGAGTCGAGTTCAGCTCCTTCGCGAGGTCTTCGGCGGAAGTGCGCGCATTGCGGCGCAGCAGCGGGATGAGTTCGTCCATGATTTTTTCGATCGGCGTGGGGGCGGTGAGAATACACACCGTCGCCCCGCGGTCATCCGAAAAAGCCGGGCGCCTCGGCGGCGAGCCGCGCATTGTGTTCGGACGCGCTTTCCGGCTAGCTCCAGCGCATGGACGCCGGTGCCCCCTTCAAGTTTCCCTGCCCGATCTGCGCGCAGCGTATCGCCGCGCTGCCGGCGGATGTGGGCACGACCGGCGGGTGTCCGGGGTGCGGCAGCCAGTTCCTCGTGCCGAATCCGGGCGTTCCGGTGGTTGCGGGTGAAAAGACCGGGCGGGCGGCGAAGCGGCTGCCGCTCTGGAAGATGGTCGTCGGCGCCGTCGTCGCGCTCGGAGTGATCTGGGTGGTGGGCGTTGCGCTCGGGGTGATTCCCTTTCGGCTGGCCGCGCCGCCCCCGGTCCCCGCGACGGCTGTGGAGAAGTAACGGCACCGGCCCGCCGTTGTCTTCACCTCGCCACTTGGACTAGTCGCCGAAGCTGATGCCCACGGCGCGGCAGGTCTGCACCATCTGGCTGTCGGGGGAGACGAGTTTGATGCGGTGGACGGCGTCGGCGATGGGGACGCTGAGGACCTGGTAGTTTTGGTAGCTGACCATGTGGCCGAATTTTCCTTCGGCGATGAGGTTCACCGCGGCGACGCCGAAGCGGGTGCCGAGGATGCGGTCGAGTGTGGTCGGTGCGCCGCCACGCTGGAGGTGGCCGAGGACGCAGGTGCGGGTTTCCTTACCGGTGCGTTTGGCCACTTCGGTGGCGACGCGCTCACCGATGCCGCCGAGATGATATTCACCCTGGCCAGTGTCGCGGATGCTCAAATGGCCGTCTTTTTCGGTGGCGCCTTCGGCCACAACAATGAGGGTGGATTTGCAGCCTTCGGCGTCGCGTTTGCGCACGGCTTCGGCGACTTTTTCGTGGCTGAAGGGGATCTCGGGAATGAGGATGACGTCGCCGCCGCCGGCGAGTCCGCCGTAGAGGGCGATCCAGCCGGCGTAGCGGCCCATGACTTCGATGACCATGACGCGCCGATGGCTGGAGGCGGTGGTGTGCAGGCGATCGAGGGCGTCGGCCACGCAGGCGACGGCGCTGTCGAAGCCGAACGTGGTGGCGGTGGCTTCGAGATCGTTGTCGATGGTCTTGGGCACGCCGATGACGGGGATGCCGGCCTCTTGAAGCTGGAGCGCGGTGGTGAGCGAGCCGTCGCCGCCGATGGCGATGAGCGCGCTGATGCCGAGTTGGTCGAGCGTGGCGCGGGTGGTGGCGATGACGGCGGGCGGGACTTCCGCGCGGCCGCCCTGGCCCATCTTGACGACGAAGTGGCCTTTGTTCGTGGTGCCGAGCAAAGTGCCGCCGAGGGGCATGATGCCGGCGGTGCGTTTGTTATCGAGGATCTCCCAGTCGCCGCCGGGCGGGAGCAGGCCCTCGAAGCCATCGTGAAAGCCGAGCACTTCCCAGTCGCGATTCGTGGCCGCGCGGACGACTCCACGGAGCACGGCGTTCAGGCCGGGACAATCGCCGCCGCTGGTCAGGACTCCGATGCGTTTTTTCATGAAGGCGATTTCCCTCTACTGCGGCGTGGGCTTCCAGCCTTTGGCGGGGCGGCCGGCGGCGGTCCATTGGGCGTGATATTGCCAGCCGCGCTGGAGGAGTCCGGCCGCTTCACGGAAGCGGTCGTTCGAGCCGAGCACCACGACGTTCAGGCGGCGTGGGGTGATGAAATGGGTCTCGCCCTTCTGCACGCTCTCGGGCGACTTCGCGGCGGAGATGATGAGGCACTGGCCGGCGCGCTGGGTGGTGCCGGTCTTCACGCCGTCGATGTCGTACTGGTCGAGTAACTCGTTCGTGTTGCGCAGCAGGTAGGTCTGCGGGCCGGCGGCGCTGTTGTAGGTGATCTTGCGCTCTTTTTGCGAGCCGTAGAAACGGAAGGCGGAGTTGGCTTCGGCGTAGCAGGTGAGCTTCGCGAGATCCTCGGCGGTGGAGTAGGGGAGCGAGCGTTCGAGGGAGTCGAGGCCGTGGGGATTGAGAAAGCGGGTGCGGATCATGCCCTTGGCCTTCGCCAGCGCATTCATCTGCTGGACGAAGCGGTCGACGGGCGGCAGGTCGCCCGGGAGGCTGCGGCCGACGTGGTCGGCGAGGGTGAGCGCGGCGATGTTGTCGCTCTGCATCATGGCGGCGTAGAGCAGGTCGCGGAGCGCGCAGGTGTCGCCGGGTTGGAAGCCGACGCCTTGCTGCGGGCCGAGCTGCGACATGGCGGCGGGGACGGTGGCGAGCTGGTTCAGATCGGCGTTGCTGCCGGTGGCCCAGTCGAGCACGACGATGGCGGTGGCGATCTTGGTCAGGCTGCCGATCTGGAGTTTTTTCTGCGGGTTGTAAGCGTCGAGAACGATGCCGGATTGATTATCGACGACGGCAAAGGCGAGCGAGTCGGCGCGGCAATCGGCGGTCGCCAAACCAAGTGCCAGAGCGGCTCCGCAGGCGATGGCGGACAGGAAACGGTAGGTCGGCATGTGGTGCACGCAGTGTATCGTGGTGGGAGGGGATGGCAATGCGGAACCCGGCGGGGGAATGACGATATTCGAGTGATGGCTCAGTTTGAGCAAAGCGCGGTAGGGAAGCCGCGCCGCGGGTTCCCACGCCGCCGGGCGGGCCGTCACGGAACCCGCGGCGCGGCTTCCCTACCCAAACGAGCCACGACGGCTTTCGTCATTCGTCCTCACGCCGCGGCCGGGGGCTCGGGCTGGCTGATCGGCTGGAGCACGACCAGCTTGGCGGGCGGCGTGGCCTTGCGGGTGCGGTTTTTCTTTCGCGGGCTGGATTCGCCGAGCGCGAGCGCCATGAACTCCGTCTGGCTGCTCCGCCGGTCGCTTTCCTTCAGCGCCGCGGGGCGATGATAGGTGCCGTCGGAGTTGAGCAGCCAGGCCTTGGCGGAATCGACGAGCTGGGTGGCGAGGATCTGATTCACCACGCGGTCGCGCAGCGCGGGGTCTTCGATGGGGAAGACGATCTCCACGCGGCGGAAGAAATTGCGCGGCATCCAATCGGCGCTGCCGACGAAGACCTTCGGTGCGCCGCCGTTTCCAAAATAGAAGATGCGGCTGTGCTCGAGGAAACGCCCGACGATCGAGCGCACGCGGATGTTTTCGCTGATGCCCGGCAGGCCGGGGCGCAGGCAGCAGATGCCGCGGATGATCAGGTCGATCTGCACGCCGGCCTGCGAGGCGTGATAAAGCGCGACGATGATCTCGCGGTCCACGAGCGCGTTCATTTTGGCGATGATCTGCGCGGGCTTTTTTGCGAGGGCGTTCTCCGTCTCCTTTTTGATCAACGCCATCATCGTCTCGTGCATCGTGAACGGGCTGATGAGGAATTTCCGCGCGCCCTGGAACTGGCAGATGCCGGTGAGGAGGTTGAAGAAATTCGTGGCGTCGTCGGCGAAATCCGTGCTCGCGGTGAACAGGCTGAGATCGGTGTAAAGGCGCGCGGTGCTCGGGTTGTAGTTGCCGGTGCCGACGTGGAGGTAGCAGCGCAGGCCGTCGTCGTCGCGGCGGACGACAAGGGCGATCTTGCTGTGGACCTTGTGGTTCACGATGCCGTAGACGACGTGAACGCCGGCCTCTTCCAGCCGCCGCGCCCAGAGGATGTTGTTCGCTTCGTCGAAGCGCGCTTTCAGCTCGGTGACCGCCGTGACCTGTTTCCCGTTTTTCACCGCGTTCATCAGCGCGCCGACGATGCGCGGATCGCCGCCGGTGCGGTAGAGCGTCTGCTTGATCGCGAGCACGTTGGGATCGCGCGCCGCTTGTTCGAGGAAGTCCACGACGCTGCCGAAGCTCTCGTAGGGGTGGTGGATGAGTACGTCGCGCTTGCGCACGATGCTGAAAATATCGCCGCCATCGCGGAGCGCCGCAGCGACCGGCGCGACGAACGGCTTGTCGCGCAGTTCGGGCGAATGGTCGCCTTCGTAGATCGCCATGAGCCGGGTGGGATTGAGCGGGCCGTCGATGATGTAGAGATCGCCGGGCGTGAGATCGAGGGTCTCGAGCAGGTAGTGGTAGATCTCGGCCGGGCAGGCGATGTCGACCTCGAGCCGCACTGCGGAACCTTTGCGCCGATTGTGCAGCTCCTGCTCCACGGCGCTGAGCAGATTCCCCACGTCTTCCTCGTCGATGTAGAGTTCGCTGTTCCGAGTCACGCGGAAGTTCCAGAAACCGAGGATGGTCGTGCCAGGAAAAAGGTCCGCGAGATAGTGCCCGATCAGCCCGCCCATGAAAAAGTAGTCGAGCCGATCATCTTCCCGCGGCAGCGCGACCAGCCGAGGCAAGACGCGCGGCACCTGCACCACGGCGAGGCGGCGCTGCGTTTCGCCGTTGCGCTCGATCTCGAGCTGCACGGCGATGTTCAGCGATTTGTTGAGGAGCTGCGGGAAAGGATGCGCGGGATCGATGCCGAGCGGCGTGACCACGGGGCGGACGCGGCGGTGGTAATAATCTTCGAGGAAGTCGCGATCCGCCGTGTTGACCTTGTCCCAGTTGAGAAAACGGATGCCATTTTTCGCAAGTCCGGGAACGAGTTCGTCGCGCCAGCAGCGGTATTGCTGGTCGAGCATCTCGCGGACGCGCTTGTTGATTGCGCGAAAGGTTTCCGTCGCCGTGCGCCCGTCGATGCTGCGCTCCACCACTTCACTTTCGATCTGCTGCTTCAACCCAGCGACGCGCACCTCGAAGAACTCGTCGAGATTCGAGCTGGTGATGGTGAAAAACTTCATCCGCTCGAGCAGCGGATTCGCGTGATTCAGCGCCTCGTTGAGGACGCGCTGATTGAATTCCAGCCAGCTCAGCTCCCGGCTGAGAAAGTGCGTCGCGTTGAAGTGTTTCATCCTTCGCGCCGAGGCTAACGAGCAGTGAGCCCGAGCGCCAAGCGACAATCGTGCGCCGGGAATCTGCCGCGCTCTCGCCCTTCCCGAAAAAGATCGAGGGGGCGGGAGTCCGCCGAGTGTCGACAAATGTCGCTGGTTCACTCAGCGGAAGTCCCGCCCCCCCGAGCCACCACCAAAAAAACTGTTGTGCTTAGATCACCGAATGACCGTCTCGGTGCGGGAGCCGTATTTGTGCGGGTCCACGGAGAGTGCCATGAGCACGCGCTCGGCGGCGTTGCGGTAGTCGAAATTGGCCGCCTTGCCGAGGCCGGGCGCGTAGACCTGGCCATCGAGGCCCGAGAGCCGGCTGCCACCGACGAGATCGAATTCGTAAATGACCGGCCCGCTTTGGCCGGCGATCTCCTTGGCCGCGCCGCTGGAGAGGGATTTTTTGGCGTCAGAGTTGGGATTTGCCGCGTCGAGATCGGTCACGCGAACGTGAATGCGCACATGCGAGCGGCCCGCGCCGAAAGCGCCAAGCGGAGTGGCGCGCAACGCGGGGCTGCCGCCGTGGACCCATTCGAGATTACTTTCCACCAGCCAGCCAGTCGTGGCCTCTTCGTCATTCTTGAGAACGAGAGCGGGCGCCATTTTTTCCAGCTCTTGCTTGAGAGCCACGGAATATTCCGCCGGCGCGAGCGAGCGGCGAATCGGCTTTTCACCCACATGGCCGTGGTTGCCTTTGAAGCGCGAATCGTCCGCAAGATAGCTCCGGATGTAGATCGCCTTGGGGCTGTGCGCCCCGCTCGCCACGTCGGTATGCGCGACCTTGACGGTGGCGCACCCGGTCAGAGCGAGGCTGGCGGAGAGAACGAGGAGGGCGGATTTCATAGCGGAGGTTTGTGGAAGGCATTGCCAGGTGTTGCAGCTTCCGTGCCCGCTGCGGTAAAGAAAACGGCGCGCCTCGCCGAGAGGGCGGTCGACGATTCAACGATGCCGCTGCCGCTGGCGTTTCGCGTGCTGCTTTTGGAAAAGCGGGAGCAGCTCCGACTCGAAGTAGCGCTGCGCGGCCGCGAGTCCACCGGATCGGTAGGCATCGCCGATCCGCGCCTCGACCACGCTCGGTGGGCCGAGCGTGGAGAGAAAATGATTCGACGTGAGATCGCGGAAAAGATCGGCGCGCGACGTGGCGAGTTCCGCCTCGTGGGCCATGATCCACTCCCGGGCGAAGAGCGTGAGCAGCGCATCGCCCGTCCAGCTCAAGTCACGGACGGCCCGGGGATCAGCGGGATCGAACGCCACGACGCTACTGCCCCGGCAGCGAGATGCCGCGGATGCGGCGGTAGAGCGAAACGGCATACGTGTCGGTCATACCGGAGACGAAATCGATCATGCGCAGCATGCGCTGATACGGGCTCGGGTCGGGTTCGCGGTTTGGGCCGATGGAGTGTTCGGGGACGAGGCGGAGGAGCTTATGGCTGCGCGGGGAAGCGTGCTTGGCGCGGCGGGCGACGTCGCTCACGGCGGCGACGAAATCGTCGAGCAAGCCGCCGAGCACCGCGAAGCCGGCGGCTTCGATTTCCACGCCGCGGGTGGTGGCGTAGATCGTCTGGATGGAGCGCAGCTTGATCGCTTCCAGCTCCTGCCCGGCGGGAATGTGGTCGATGAGCGGTTGGTCGAATTCGCCGAGGAGGATGGCGGGTTCCTTTTCCAAAAATACCGCAGCGGTCTGCTCGACGGCGGCACCGATGGCGCGCGCGCGGAGGAATTCGATGCGGGCCTTTTCCTCGCCGATCTTGTCGGCGCGGTCGCCGGCGGTCGGGTCGCCGATCACGCGGAGGAAGGCGCCGCGCACTTCGTCGTAGGTGAGATAGCCGAGGCGAAAACCGTCTTCAAAATCGACGAGGCGGTAGCAGATGTCGTCCGCGGCCTCGACGAGGAAGGCGAGCGGATGCCGCGCCCAAAAGGCGTGCAACGGCGAGCGGCGGATCAGCCCGCAGCGATTGGCCACTTCGGTGATGTATTCGCGTTCGCTCTGGAAGAAGCCGAATTTTTTGGTGCTCGCGCCTTCGTGGATGCGGCCCTTTTCGGGGACGAGCGACTCGATGCTGTATTTCGTGAACGCGCCGAGCGTGGCCATGGTGAGGCGCAGGCCGGGATTGTCCGGCATTTGCAGGCGAGTGATGACGCGGAAGCCCTGCGCGTTGCCCTCGAAGTTGGCGAGGTCGTGCTGCTCGATCTTGCGCAGCGGAGCGCGTGCATCGGCGGCGACCGGTGATTTTTCAAACCACACGCGGATCGCATCTTCGCCGGAATGGCCAAGCGGCGGATTGCCGAGATCGTGCGCGAGCGAGGCGGCGGAGACGATGGCGCCGAAGTCGGAAGCATGGATGCCGGGCAGCGCGTCGCGTTCGCAAATGGCGGTGCCGACGATGGTGCCGAGCGAGCGGGCGACACTGGAGACTTCGAGACTGTGAGTGAGGCGGGTGCGGACGTAGTCGTTGTCGGCGAGCGGGAAGACCTGCGTCTTGTCCTGCAAGCGGCGGAAGGCGGAGGAGAAAATAATGCGGTCCGAATCGCGTTGAAACGGCGAGCGCTGCGGCTCCGTGTCGGCCGAGCGTTTGGCGCCGAGGCGATCGGCGCAGAGGAGCTGGGGCCAGTTCATGGACATGAGCCGGGGATCATTGCCGCCGAACGGCGCGCGGCAACTGCAATCACGCCCGCCGCGGCGGCCGCGCGACGAGGAACTGCACGAGCAACTCGGCGACGAGCAGCGCGAGAGCGGCGAGGAGGAACCAGTGGAAGATCGGCTTGCCGAGCACGAGGTCGTCGAAGTCCTCGCGGCCGGCGACGAAGTAGCCGCGCTGGCCGCGCTCGCCGAGTTGCTCGGGAAGCAGCGCGCGGTCGATGGGACGCAGGTCGCTTTCATCGCTGGTGGGATTGACCGCGTAGGCGTGCAGCAGCTTGCCGCTGCGCATGGTGTAGAAGCCCGCTTCGTCCGGAGTGAAGGTGATGCCGAGCCGCTCGCCCATCGGCTCGGCTTTGACTTCGAGCGGCGCGCCGGAGGGTGTGCGCAGCGGGAAGTCGCGCAGTTCGCGGCGCCAGATTTCGTCGGTGATGGGTTCGCCGAGCGTGGTGGAAGCGGCGTGCGCTTCCTCGCTGGTGAGGTTCTTCGCCAGCTCCTGCATCCAGGCGGGGAAGATGCGCTGGCGGGCGAGGTTGGAGGAAAATTCGCTGACGCTGAAATTCATCAGCAACAGCGTGCCGAGGCCGTGATTCGTGGCGGCCATCGCGGAGGTCTCGTGGCGTAGGAAAGGAGCCCGCTGCCGGTGCCGGTCGCGCTGGCGTCGTAGAGATCGTAGAACTCGAGCAGTCCGAGGTTTTGCCGGAGCGGGCCGCGGAAGAGGCGGAGGAAGCGCGACTTGAAATCGTCCTTGATGATCTGCTGCGCAGCGCTGCCGACATTCTGCGCGACGCGGCGCTGGCGCAGATGGAGCGGGAGCGGCGCGGCGATCGACTTCTCCAGCCGCGCGAAGTTGCCGGCGTCATTTTCCCCATCGAGAAAGTAAACCGCGCCGCCGCCGTGGAAGAGGAAGTCGGCGATGAGCTGGCCGGCGGTTTGTTCGGCGGCGGGGATTTTGCGTGGCGACGACGAGGAACGGCTCGGGCAGCGGACGCGACTTGCCGCCGATCGTCACCTTGTGTTCCTGCATCGCCTCGAGCAGCGCGGCCTGCGTCTTCGGCGGCGTGCGGTTGATTTCGTCGGCGAGCAACAGGTTCGCGAAAATCGGGCCGGCGAAGTATTCGAACTCCAGCTTGCGGTCGCGCTCCTGGAGCAGCTCGGAGCCGAGGATATCGCTCGGCATCAGATCGGGGGTGAATTGGATGCGCTTGAAGCTGAGCGTGAGCGTCTCGGCGAGGCTGCGGACGAGCAGCGTTTTGGCCAGCCCGGGCACGCCGACGAGCAGGCAGTGGCCGCGGGAAAAAAGGCTCACGAGCAGCAGCCGGATGATGGTTTCCTGGCCGACCATGACCTTGCCGAGTTCCGTGGTGATCCGCGTGTAGACTTCCTTCACGGCCTGAGGGGAAAGTGCGGTCATGCGTTGGGTTCCTGCCGGCGGAGGCTAGGCGGCGGCCGGGCGCGCGCCAATGAGATCGTGGGCGTTGCGCGCGGTGCCCGGCGCGTTTAGAACGCATCCGCCCATGCCCGACATCGTCACCATCCGCGACCTCTCGAAAATTTATCGGCAGGGCGAAATCGAAGTCACCGCGCTGGACCACATTTCGCTGACCATCGCGCAGAGCGAATTCCTTTCGCTGATGGGACCGTCCGGCTCGGGCAAATCGACGCTGTTGCACATCATCGCGGGCATCGATCGCCCCACCTCCGGCGAGTGCGTGGTGCAAAACGTGCGCGTCACCGAACTCGACGAAAGCGCGCTGGCCGACTGGCGCAATCAAAACGTCGGGTTCGTCTTCCAGACCTTCAATCTCATCCCGGTCCTCACCGCCTTTGAGAACGTGGAGCTGCCGCTCCTGCTCATGAATCTCCCGTCAAGCCGCCGCCGCGAGCTGGTGCTCACCGCGCTCGACCTGGTGGGTCTCGCGGATCGCGCGAAGCACCTGCCCCGGCAGCTCTCCGGCGGGCAGGAGCAGCGCGTGGCCATCGCGCGGGCGCTGGTCACCGACCCGAAGCTGATCGTGGCCGATGAACCAACCGGCAACCTCGATCATCAATCGGCGGAGGACGTGTTGCAGATTCTGCAAACGCTCAGCCGGGAGGCGGAGAAAACCGTGATCATGGTGACGCACGATCCGCGCGCCGCGGCTTACGGTTCGCGGAATATTCATCTCGAAAAAGGGGAGCTGCAGCTCGCATGACGATCGCCGGGTTCATCGTCAAAAACGCGCTGCGCAACAAACGCCGCGCGCTGCTCTCGATCCTCAGCGTCTCGGTGAGTCTATTCCTCTTCGTCACGCTACTCACGCTGATGCGCGAACTGACCTCGCCGCCGGAAGACATCGGCGCGTCGCTGCGAATCGCGGTGCGGAGCAAGGTTTCCATTGCCGATCCGCTGCCCGCGCGGCAGTTGCCGCTGATCGAAAAAATCCCCGGCGTGCAGGCTGTGATGCCGCTCACCTATTTCGGCGGGAAGTTTCGCGACGAGGAAGTGATGTTCGCGCAGTTCGGGGTGTTTCCCGAGCGTTTCGTGGAGCTCTTCGGCGAGGCGAAGATTCCGGCGGAGCAGTTCGACGCGTGGAAGAAGGATCGCACCTCGTGCATCGTGGGCCAGGAGACGGCGACCAAGTATGGGCTCAAGGTCGGCGACCGGATGACGCTGACCGGCACCTTCTATCCGTGCGATCTGGAGTTGAAAGTGGTGGGGCTCTACACCGGCACGCTGGACGATCGCAATGTGTGGTTCCACCAGAGTTACCTCGACGAGGCGCTCGGCAACTGGGGCAACGTCGGCACCTGGTGGATTCGCGCGGCGTCGGCGGAGGTGGCGCCGCAGATCATCACGGCGGTCAACGCGGCCTTTGAAAACACAGCCAACCCGGTGCGCGCGGAGACGGAGCGCGCCTTCCAGATGTCGTTCGTGTCGATGTGGGGGAATATCAAGGTGCTCATCGGCTCGATCTGCGCGGTGGTGGTTTTCACGCTGCTGCTCGTGAGTGCGAGCACGATGAGCATGGCGATCCGCGAACGGTTTCGAGAGCTGGCCGTGCTCAAGGCGATCGGCTTTCGGCGGCGCGAGTTGTTCGCCTTCATCCTCGCGGAAAGCATGGCGCTCTCGGTGCTCGGCGCAGTGGTCGGCGCGGGTGGCTGCTGGCTGCTCGCGAATACGGTGAACATCGAAAAAGCGACCGGCGGCTTTTTCCCGTTCTTCGATGTGACGCCGCGGATTCTCGGGCTGGCCTTCGCGATTGCCGCGACGATCGGGATCGTCGCCAGCCTCGCGCCGTCGATTGCCGTGGCGCGGACGAGCGTCGTCGAGGGGCTGAGGACGCTCGACTAAACTCGCGGCGTTTCGATGCGTTGCTTTTCGCAGATGAAGTGCTCCGAACTCTGCGCGAGTCTGCATCCTCTGCGGACCACATATTCCAACGCTCGATGCCGGTGGCTGGCGTGCGCGCTGGCTTGTGCCGGGGTGCTCGTGGTGGGCGCTTTGGCGGCGGAGAAGCCGGCGTCTGATCGCGTGCAGTCGGCGCTCGTCGAGGCGGAGCGTCTGGCGATGGACGGGAAGTGGCGCGAGGCGTTGAAAGCCGGCGATCGCCTGCGGATGGCGTGCCGCGATCTGCGAGGCGAGCTGCATCCGGACACCGCGCTCGCGGAGTTGTTTCTCGGCGAGGTGCGCGGTCATCTCGGCGAGCGCAGTCTCGCGGAGTCGCACTTTCGCCGGGCGCTGGCCATTCAGGAACAGGTGCTGCCGCGCGATGCGCCGGAACTGGTCACCACGCTCACGCGGCTCGGCGCGGAGTTGAAAGATCAGCAGCGCCACGACGAAGCGGCCGGCCTGCTCCAGCGGGCGCTCGATCTGCAAGCGCGGCTGCACGGCGAGAACGAGGGAACCGCCGTGGCGTGCCTCAACGTCGCCCGCGTGCTGCGGCACACGGGCGATTTCGCGCGGGCCGCGGCGCTGGTGGAACGAGCGTTGCGAATTCAGCGCCGGGAGCTTGGCGGGACTGCGCCGGAGACGCTCGCGGGCTTGCAGGAGCTGGCGCGGCTTCGCGAAGCGGCCGGGGAAATGCCGGCCGCGGAGATCGCCGCGGCCGAGTGGGTGGCGGGCGCGGAGGCGGTCGAGCGGTTCAGTGCCCTCGCGACTTGGGCGCGTCTTGCGGAGCGGCAGGAAAACTACGCCGCCGCGGAAACCCGCTACCGCGCGGCGCTGGCGGCGGGGGAGCCGCTGCTGATTCCCGACGCGCCGGAACTCACGCGGGTGAGCGCGCAACTCGGCTGGTGCCTGGTGAATTTGAACCGCACCGCGGAAGCGAAACCTCTTCTCGAACGAGCGCTGGAAAACCGAAAACGAGACCCGAGCCCGGAACATTCGGATACCGCCGAGAGCCATCGGCAACTCGGCTGGCTGCTGCGCGTGGAGCGCGACTTCGCCGCGGCCCGTCCGCATTTTGAGCGAGCGCTGGCGATTCGCGAAAAGGCGTTCGGCGCGAACGATCCGGCGACGCTCGAAAGTCTCGCCGAGTTGGGCGATCTGCAGGCGTTGGCCGGAGACTTCGATCAGGCGGCGGAACTCCACGAGCGCCACCGCTATCGCACGGAGGAAATCACGGGGCCGGCGAGCGCGGAGACGGCGGCGGCTTCGCACGCGCTCGCGCTGATTTACGAATCGGCGAAACGCTGGACGCAGGCCGTCGACGCGGCGTTGCGATGCCTGCGCCTTGCGGAGAATCGCGCCGGTCCGGCGGCGCCCGAGACGCTGGACGCGCTGCTGCTGCTCTCCCGGATCTGCGCAGCGGCCGGCGCGCTCGAACCCGCGCTGACTCAGTATGCGCGGCTCGCGGCGTGGTTTGCGCTGCACCCCGAAACCGCACCGGAGCGACGCGCGGAGTTGCAACGTTCGTACGCCATCGCCGCGCTGCGGGCGGGCCGCACCGAAGCCGAGGCGCTTTTCCGCGAGTCGCGCCGCCTGCACGTCGCGGCCCTCGGCGCAGCGCATCCGGATACGCTGCGCACGATGACCGATCTGTGGACTTTTTTCGTCCAGACCCGCCGACCGGCGCGCGCCGTCGAGATGGCGCGGGAACTCGCGGCGGAGACGGAACGGACGCTCGGTGCGGAGGCTCCGGCCACGGCGGAGGTGTGGGAAAGATTCGGCCAGCTCCAGATCACGCTCGGTGATCGGGACGCGGCGATGACCGCCTTCCGCCGCGCGCTGGAGAGCCGGCGAAAACGAACGGGAACCGCCGAGCTCTCCGGAGCGCTGGCGAAGGCGGCGGGGTATTTTGAAGAAGTGCGCGATTTCGCGCGAGCGGCGGAACTGCGGCTCGAGCGGTTGGGGCTCGTGCAGCGCGCCGCCTTCGGCAGCGCGGAAGAGGCGGCCGCGGCGGGCGAACTCGGCGTGGATTATTTCCGGCTGCGCGACTTTCTGCCTGCGCGAGGAATGTTCGAGCATCAGCGAAAACTGGCGGCTCCGGACAGCGCGGAAGCCCTGGCCGCGACGGCGCGGCTCGGCGATGTGGCCGTGGCGGCGGGGGATTTGAAAACGGCGGTGCGGGAGCGCGAGCGGCTGGTCGCGGGATGCGCGCGGCGTTTCGGAGCGGCGCACGCGGAGCATGGGCGGGCGATTTTGCTCCTCGGCGAGGCGCAGATTTCCGCGGATGAACTCGACCGCGCGGAGGCGTCGTTCGCCGAGGTGCAGCGGATTTTGCAAGCAGCTCAGCCGGACGATTCGCTGCTCGCGCGGGTCGCTGCCGATCGCGCGGTGGTGGCCTTGCGCCGGTCGCGGGAAGACGAGGCGCGGCGCTGGACGCGCGACGCACTGACCGGGGCGATGGAGCAGGATGAAGCGATGGCGGAAGTCTTGACGCGGCTCGGCGATGCCTGGGCAGACCGCGGAGATGCGAAGACGGCGGAGGGTCCGCTCGCTGCGGCGCTGGCGATCCTGACCCAAGTCGCTGGAGACCAGGACGAACCGGCGCTGGCGCTGCTGCTGCGCGTCGGGCGGATGCGGCTGCAAAATGGACGCCCCGGCGCCGCCGCGCTGTTGGAACGGGCACGCGCCGGGAACGAAGCGCTTTTCGGCAGCGAGTCACCCGCGCTCGCTGAAGTGCTCGGCTGGTTGACGCTGGCCGCGCTGGCGGAAGGTCAGCCCGCGGATGCGCGCACGGCGGCGGATCGCCGCGTGAAACTCATGGAAAAACTGGGCAACCACGATCCCGGAGCGCTGGCCGAAGCAAAGGCGTTGCGCGCCTGGGCGAACTGCGGAGCGACCGATGGAGCGGTGGCCGAGATCGCCGATTTCGTCGACCACCGCTGGCCCTGGCTCGGTGGTTTTTCTCGCGGCTGGTAGCGCCGGCGAAAAAACAAAAAGGGCGCGGATTGCTCCGCGCCCTTTCGTGAATCGTTGCGCTTAGCCGCTCAGCGCTGGACGCGCGCGGAGCCGCCTTTGGCTAAGGCTTTGACCTGATCGACCGTGGCCATGGTGGTATCGCCGGGGAAGGTGGTAAGCAGCGCGCCGTGCGCCCATCCGAGCTTGACGGCTTCCTCTTCCGAAGCGCCGCTGAGCAGGCCGTAGATGAAGCCCGAGGCGTAACCGTCGCCGCCGCCGATGCGGTCGATGACGTCGAGTTCGCACATCGGCGACTGGTAGGTTTTGCCATCGATCCAGGCGACGGCGCCCCAGGTGTGGCGATTGGTGGAATGCACTTCCCGCAGCGTGGTCGCGACGGCTTTCACGTTCGGGAATTTTTTCACGGCTTTCTCGATCACGGCGAAGAACGCACTCGGGTCGAGTTTGCCCGAGCTTTCGACGTCCTGGCCTTCGATGCCGAGACCCTTCTGGAGATCTTCTTCATTGCCCACGAGCACGTCGACATGCTCGACGATGCGCGCGAGCACTTCGACCGCCTTGCCGTGGCCGCCCCAAATGTCCCAGAGCTTCTGCCGGTAGTTGAGGTCGAAGGAGGTCACCGCGCCCGCGGCCTTGGCGGCCTTCATGGCTTCGATGATCACCTCGCCGGTGGTCTCGGAGAGCGCGGCGAAAATGCCGCCCGAGTGGAACCAGCGGACGCCGGCGCCGAAGATTTCGCTCCACGCAAAATCCCCCGGCTTGAGCTGCCCGGCGGCTTCGTTGCTGCGGTTGTAGAAGACGACGGGAGCGCGCACGCCCTGGCCGCGATCGGAGTAGACGGTGGCCATATTCGGACCGCGCACGCCGTCGTGTTTGAAGCTCTTGTAGAAAGGTTTTACGCCCATCGCGCGCACGCGCTCGGCGATGAGGTGGCCGATCGGGTAGTCCACCATCGCGCTGGCGACGCCGGTCTTGAGCCCGAAGCAGTCCGCGAGATTTGCCGCGCAGTTGAACTCGCCGCCGCTCACGTGGATGGCGCATTGCGAGGCTTTGCGGAAGGGGATGACGCCGGGGTCGAGGCGGTGGACGAGGGCGCCGAGCGACAGAAAGTCGAGCGCGCCGGTCTTGGGGATGTTGAGGCTCATGGGATGGTCAGGGATGCGATTGGAGGCAATGTGGGTTCGGGTTTTGCGGAATCCCCCAAAGTCCGGTCGCCGATTTGCCGAGACGGGGACTCCCGCGATCGAAGCGGGGGCGCCCGAAGGCGCCGGGGCCGGTTTCGAGGGGCGGTATGTTTGGCAAAAGGGTCTTCCTTTGTCTTTGAAAAAATCGCGGCCGTGGGCGGTCGGGGGAAAGCGGGACAATTTTCTCGTTACCGGCGGGGAGATGTTGTTTGCTCCGCGTGCGATGAATTCGGAAGTCGTTCTCTCCATCGATCTCGGCACGTCATCCACGCGTACGGCGCTCTACGGCGAGGATGGTCGCCGGATCCAAGCGACTACGGCTCAGGAGAACTACGAGGTGATCACCTCGCTCGATGGTGGCGCGGAACTCGATCCCGGGGTGCTGCTGCGCGCGGTGATGCACTGCCTCGATCACACGCTGAACGCGCATCGGGTGGATCCGACGCTGCGGGCGCGGCCGATCGTGGCGATCGGCGTGTCGTGTTTCTGGCACAGCGTCGTCGGGTGCGATGCCAAAGGCTCGTCGTTGACGAACATCGTGACGTGGGCGGATTCGCGTGGGCGTGAGGAGGCGGCGAAACTGCGCGAACGTTTCGACGAGCGGAAGATGCACGCCCGCACGGGCTGCATGCTGCGCGCTTCGTTTTGGCCGGCAAAACTGCGCTGGCTGGAGCGGACGCATCACCGGAAATTCACCGCGGTGAAGCAGTGGCTCTCGCCCGCGGAGTGGCTTCAGCAGACGCTCACCGGCGAGGCCAGGTGCGGGCTGGCGATGGCGAGCGGGACGGGGCTTTTTAACGCGACGAAGCTGATCTGGGATCCGGACCTGGTGAAATATTGCGAGATCGATCCGGCGCATTTGCCGGTGGTGAGCGATGAGCCGACGCCGGTGCGCGGACGGCTGGCGCAGCAGTTTCCCGAGCTGAAGGACGTGCCCTGGTTTCCGGGGATCAGCGATGGCCTGGCGGGCAATCTCGGCTGCGGGGCAAACGCGCCGGGTTTCGCCGCGATCAACGTGGGCACGAGCGCCGCGGTGCGCGTGCTGCGCGAGAGCAAGGACGCGCAGGTGCCCTACGGGTTGTTTGCCTATCGGGTCGATGCGCAGCGCTATCTCGTGGGCGGTGCGATCAGCAATTCCGGCAATCTCCGGGCGTGGTGCGGCCGCGAGATGAAGCTGCCAGACGAGGCGACGATCGAGGCGGAGTTCACCCGGCGGCACGGGCCGGAGCACGGGCTGGTGGTGCTGCCGTTCTGGGCCACCGAACGTGCGCCGACCTGGGACGAAGACGCGGCGGGTGCGATCCACGGGATCGGCCAGCACACCACCGCGCTGGACCTGCTGCAGGCGCTCACCGAGGCCAGCTACCAGCGGCTGGCGCGGATCGCCGCGTTGCTCGCGGCGGGAAAACACGATTTGTCGAAGATCATCGTCAGCGGCGGCATCGAGCGTTCGGCGGCCTCGGTGCAGCGGCTCGCCGATGTGCTGGGTGAGACGATTCACACCAGCGAGGAGAGTGAAGTCACGCTACGCGGCGCGGCGGTGCATGCCTGGGAGAAGCTCGGCTACTCCGTGCCTGCGGCAAAGATCGGCCGCGGGGTGCGCCCGCGCGCCAAGTGCGTGAAACTCTACGCCGGGGAGCGCGAAAAACAGCGCCGGCTCGAGGAGGCGCTCGCCTCCGTCTACAACGGCTTCGCCTGACGCGCGGCGGGCTTGGCCTAAGGCGCGGCTACCGCTCGGCGAATTCCGCGACGCGGCTCTCGATGATCTTGGTCACGAAGCCGGTGTTGTACTTGCCACGCACGAAGTCGGGATCGCGCATGATGGCTTCCTGAAAGGGGATCGTCGTCTTGATCCCGGTGATCATGTATTCGCTCAGCGCGCGGCTCATGCGGGCGATGGCGTGTTCGCGGGTGGTGCCCATGGCGATCACTTTCGCGATCATCGAATCGTAGTGCGGCGGCACGGTGTAGCCGGCGTAGGCGTGGGAATCGATGCGCACCCCGCGGCCGCCGGGCGCGTAATAGAGGTCGATCTTCCCGGGGCTGGGCTGGAAGTTGTTGAACGGATCCTCGGCGTTGATGCGGCACTCGATGGCGTGATACTTCCGCTGCGCATTGTGCATCCAGTGCGAGAGTTTTTCGCCCGCGGCGATCTTGATCTGCTCCTTCACGAGATCCAAGCCGTAGGCCTCCTCGGTGATGCAATGCTCCACCTGGATGCGGGTGTTCATCTCCATGAAATAGTAGCGACCCTTGTCGTCCATGAGGCACTCGATGGTGCCGGCGCCGACGTAGCCGACCTCGCGGGCGAGGTTCACGCAGTCGTTGCCCATCTTTTCGCGAATCGCATCAGTCATGATCGGCGAAGGAGTTTCCTCGATGATCTTCTGGTTGCGCCGCTGCATGGAGCAGTCGCGCTCGCCGAGATGCACGACTTCGCCGTGCGAATCGGCCATGATCTGGAATTCGATGTGGTGCGGATTCTCGATCAGCTTTTCGAGGTAAACACCGGCGTTGCCGAACGCCTTCTCCGCTTCGTTGCGCGCGGCGTGATAGCCGGAGACCAGCGAGCTGTCATTGTGCGCCGGGCGCATGCCGCGGCCGCCACCGCCGGCGGTCGCCTTGATCATCACGGGGTAGCCGATCTGGCGGGCGATCTTCAGCGCTTCCTTTTCCGTCTCGACGATGCCATCCGAGCCGGGTGTCACGGGCATCCCGGCCCGCCGGGCGGTTTCGCGGGCGCTGTTTTTGTCGCCCATCGCGCGGATGGCGGCGCTGGGCGGCCCGATGAACTTGATGTTGCAGCTCGCGCACACGTCGGCGAAGTGCGCGTTCTCGCTGAGGAAACCGTAGCCGGGATGAATGGCATCCACATCGCCGATCTCGGCCGCGCTGATGATGCGGTCGATCTTCAGGTAAGACTGCGAACTCGAGGCGGGCCCGATGCAGATCGCTTCGTCGGCGAGTTGCACGTGGAGCGAATCGATATCCGCCTCGGAATAAACGGCGAGCGTCTTGACCCCGAGTTCCTTGCAGGCGCGGATGACGCGGAGGGCGATTTCGCCGCGGTTGGCGATGAGGACCTTGTTGAACATTAGTTGGGAGTTGAGCGTTGAGAGATGAGAGGAGGAGAGAATTCGCGGGATCGCGAGCCAGTGCAGGCCCGCCGCTCAACGCTCAGCCCTCAGCTTTCAACTTCTTCACTTCAGCCGGAACAGTGCCTGGCCAAACTGCACGGGCTTGCCGTTCTCGGCCACGAGCTCGGCGATCACGCCGCGGGTTTCGGCTTTGATTTCATTCATCACCTTCATCGCCTCGATGATGCAGACGACGGTGTCCTCGGTGACCTCCTGGCCGACCGAGACGAACGGCCCGGATTCCTGCGAAGGCGAACCGTAGAACGTGCCGACCATGGGCGAGGTGATCTCGCGGAGCTTTTCCGCAGGCGCGGCGGCCGGGGCGGCAGCGGACGCCGGAGCGGCGGCGGTGGTGCCCGCCGCGCCGGGGACCGGAGCGGCGGTGGTGATGAGGGGTTGAAAGTCGGTCCCCTTCTTGAGAGTGATCTTGAAGCCTTCTTTCTCCATTTTGAAAACGGAGAGGTCGTTTTTCCTCATCAGGGCGATGAGTTCTTTGATGTCTTTGAGGTCCAATGGGATGAGGCTTTGGGTTACGAAAGGGTGGCGATCCTACGCGGCGGCGGGAAAACAGGTCAAGCGGCGCGGGACGGTTGATCGCCGGGGTGTTTCGGTCGCGGTGCGATCAAAACCGGACGGTTGGCATTCAATGCGGACACCGTGCAATCAAAAGCGGACGGGCATTTTTGGCCCGCCGCCAACGCGATGCCCGAAAAACTTCGCCTTCACCACAACCAGAAAGAACGCCACCGCGACCTGCGGTCCACCCCGCAGGCCGCATGGAACCTCGCTCGGAAGGAGAAGCGTCATCCTCGCGCCCTGCCCCGTGCCCCTGGTGGCCCGATGTCAGATGCCAGCGCTCAAATGCCAAAGTCGGCTCCACGGCCGCCCGCATCTCCATCGGCTCCCAGCGCCTGCGCATCGAGTGCCCTCCCGCCCGGTTTTAGCATTGCTCGGCGCCCGGCCTTGCACCTACATCTCCGCCCCACTCGGCCGCGAAAACCGCGCCCGATTTCTCCCGTAACAACACCCCAAACCATCCTCTCATGAGCAGAAAAATCCGTTACGCCATGGTCGGCGGTGGCCGCGGCGCCTTCATCGGCGCGGTCCATCGCATCGCCGCCAACATCGACGGCCAGATCGAACTCGTCGCCGGCGCCTTCTCCGCCGATCCCGCGAAATCAAAAGCCTCGGGGGAAGATTTCTTCCTTGATCCGTCGCGCGTCTACGGCAGCTACGAGGAGCTGGTGAAAAAGGAAGCCGCCCTGCCGGGCGATCAGCGCATCGACTTCGTCGCCATCGTCACGCCGAACCACGTTCACTTTCCCGCCGCCAAAGCCGCGCTCGAAGCGGGCTTCCACGTCCTCAGCGACAAGCCCGCCACCTTCGACCTCGCCGAAGCGAAGCAGCTCGCCGCGATCGTGAAAAAGACCGGGCTGCTCTACGGCCTCACGCACAACTACACCGGCTATCCGCTGGTGAAGGAAGCGCGCGAACTCGTCGCCGCCGGCAAGCTCGGCAAGATCCGCAAAGTCGTCGTGGAGTATCCGCAAGGCTGGCTCGCCACGAAGCTCGAAGCCACCGGCCAAAAGCAGGCCGCGTGGCGGACCGATCCGAAACGCAGCGGCGCCGCCGGCTGCATCGGCGACATCGGCACCCACGCCGAAAACCTCGCCGAGTACATCACCGGCCTGCAGATCAGCGAACTCGCCGCCGACCTCACCGCCTTCGTCAAAGGCCGCAAACTCGACGACGACGGCAACGTGCTCCTGCGCTTCAAGGGCGGCGCCAAGGGCGTGCTCCACAGCTCGCAGATCAGCGTGGGCGAAGAGAACAATCTCAACATCCGCGTCTACGGCGAAAAGGGCGGTCTCGAATGGCACCAGCGCGAACCGAACACGCTGCTCCTCAAGTGGCTCGACCAGCCGATGCAGGTCTATCGCACCGCCAATGGCTACCTCGGCAAAGCCGCGCTCGCCGCCGGACGCACCCCGCCCGCGCACCCCGAGGGTTACCTCGAAGCCTTCGCGAACATTTACAAAAACTTCGCCTCCGCGATCCGCGCACGCCTCGAAAAAAAGAAGCTCGCGAAAGACGACCCCGCGCTCGACTTCCCGAAGATCGAAGACGGCGTCCGCGGCATGGCCTTCATCGAAGCCGTCGTCGCCTCGTCGAAAGCCAACGCCGCCTGGACGAAACTCGACGCCTGACCGGCGAACAATTGGTGTCGAGAACGGACGCGGTTTCATCGCCGCGTCCGTTTTCTTTGGTGGTCGAGCCTCCCAGTGATTGCCTTCGGAAAAGCAGCGCGTCACCTTCGCCGCCATGCCGCAATTTCCCGACGAACAAGACGCCGATGGCGATTTCGAGCGGCAGGAAGACGCCTTCCGCGCGTTGATCGCCCGGGACGGCCCGCATCCGCCCGCCGCCGGTCGATACCATCTCTACGTTTCCCTCGCCTGCCCGTGGGCGAGCCGCACCGTCATCGTGCGGAAACTCAAAGGCCTCGAAACCGTCGTCGGCCTGACCGTGCTCGATCCGATCCGCGCCGATCTCGGCTGGGCCTTCCGCGCCGGTCCCGGCTTTTCCACCGACCCCGTCGAAGGCTTCAAATATCTCAGTGAAGCCTATGCGCTCTCCGATCCGGATTTCCGCGGACGTGTCACCGTGCCGGTGCTGTGGGACCGCGAGTTGCGGCGCATCGTCAACAACTCCGAGGACGACATCTGCCGCATCTTCAACAGCGCTTTCGGCAAGCTCGCCAAGGGCAGCGTGGATCTCTTTCCGACGGACATCGAGAAGGCGCACACCAAGCTTGCGCAGACCATCTACGAAGACGTGAACAACGGCGTCTACCGCGCCGGCTTCGCCACCAGCCAGCGCCGCTACGAGCGCGCCTGCCACACGCTCTTTGCCACGCTGGACGATCTGGAGACGCGGCTCACGCTGCGTCGCTATCTCTTCGGCCAACGCATCGTCGAGGCGGATTGGCGCCTCTTCTGCACGCTCGTGCGCTTCGACGCGGTCTATCACGGCCACTTCAAGTGCAACCTCCGCCGCATCGCCGACTACCCGAATCTTCACGACTACCTGCTCGACCTCTACCAGCAGCCCGGCATCGCCGAGACCGTGAACCTCGACCACATCAAGCGGCACTACTACTACACCCACGACGACATCAACCCGACCCGCATTGTCCCCATAGGGCCATTACTCGACTTCACCCGCGCCCATGGGCGGGGGAAGCTGTAGCGGTGCGGTGGATTCGTGGCGGGCAGCTATTTTGGAAAGAACCCATCCCGCATCTTCCACACCGCCTCCATGTCGAGGTTCTCGACGGCGAAGGTTGTCTACCGCCTCTTCCTGCCCTTCCGCGCCTTAGGATGGCGCATCACGTTCATCCAGCGGACGATTTGCCCGGCGCTCGCTTCGTCCGGGCTGACGGATGACGAGATACGCGCCCACCGGCTGCCGCACCGAATAGGAAAGGTGGCGCTCTGGCCTGCTCCCCGAAATTTGGGCCAGCCACTTGCAGGCCGTGCGGACCGAGACGCCGAAAGCGGCGGCCACCTCGGCCACAGGTTGGTGGAGATCGACGATGCGTTTGACCATCTCGGCTCGACTCCAAGGAGCGAGTTTGGCCTTACTTTGCAGGTTCATGCGGCGTTGGTGTTTGGCTGTTTGGTGATTTCACAACCCCACCTTTCCAAGTCCTCGCCGCCTTGAACAACCTATTGGAACTCCACATTTAGCCTGCTGCGGCCGCTTTCCGCGGCAGCCGGAAGCGGCAGGTGAAAGTTTGCGGCGAGACCCTCGCACACCGAGCAGCGTTCCATCCCGATCCACGTAATGGAGCATGGGCAGTGAGGGATTCGAACCCCCGACCAACTCGGTGTAAACGAGCCGCTCTACCACTGAGCTAACTGCCCGACTCGCCCGAAGACTAACCAGCGCGGGGGCTACCCGCAAGCCACACGGCGCGGCAATTCACTCTTCGACCCGCACCGGAGTTCCCATCTCCGCATTCGCAAAGAAGTGCCGCGCCATCTCGGCCGGCAGCCGCACGCAACCGTGCGACGCGGGATAACTCGGAACCCGCCCCGCATGCAGCCCGTATCCCGCGTGGAATCGCAGGAAGTAAGGCATTTTCGCCCCGCGAAACTTGGCGCCCTCCGGCGGACGATCCTTGGAGGAGTCCACGTTGCTCTTCACCACGGCCCCTTCTTCGCCCACAAAATCTCCGTAGAGCGTCGAGACATGATCCTTGTGTTTCTGGATCACCCGATAGCTCCCGGGAGGCGTCGAGAAGCCTTTCTTTCCCGATGAAACTCGCGTAACTCCCACCACCTTTTTTCCTCGATAGAAGAATCCGCGCTGCTCGCCCAGATTCACCACGATTTGCGGTGCTCCGGTTGCGCCTTCACCTTCCCAATAACTAGCGGGTTTGTGCGGCGGCGGCGGTTCGAGATTGGCAACGGGAATGGCGGCTGGAGGCAGGCTCCCGGCGCTGAAAAAGGGCTTCAACGGCGAATGACCGGCACATCCCGTGAGGAAACCAGCGGCGAAGAGGGTGGAAAAAAAGAGTCGGCAGGCGGTCGAACGGGACATGGAAAGCCCGCGGAGGTTAGGTGGAGCCCCAAGGAAAGCAAACTTTGCAGCGATATTTTCCGCAATAGTTTCTCGGGCCGTAGGGCTTGCCGCATTTTTCCCTTGCGACTAGTTAGACTTCATTCGAAGAGTGTCCCCTTATGTTATCCACCTCCCGAGTCGATCGACTCAAACAAATGCTAACTCTCGAGCAACGGCGCGCGGCCCTCCAGGATGAATTGGATTCGCTCGTTGAGCAGTTAACGAAACTCAACAGCCAACTTTTTGACGAGGCTGCTCCGGCGGCCAAACCGCGGATGGCAAGTAGCCCGAAACCTTCGGGCCGCGCGGGGCGGGGGCAGCTCAAGGCGCAGATTCGTTCCGCGCTGGATCGCGCTGGCGCCGCGGGCGTGAAAGTCAAGGAACTGGCGGCCGAGATCGGCACCAAGGCGGTGAATGTTCATTCCTGGTTCCATTCTGCGCTGAAGACCGACAAGACGATTACCAAGATCAAGGGCGGCCACTATCGGCTCACGTCCGTCTCCAGCGACAGCAAGGTGGACGCGGCTCCCCCGGCTACCGCGACCAAGCCGGGCAGCAAGAAGCGCAAGGGATCGAAGCGCGGCCAGGTTTCCGCCAATATCCTGGCGGAACTCAAGACGGCCGGCAGTTCGGGTATCACCGTCAGCGACCTAGCGAAGAAACTCGGCTCAAGCTACAAGAACGTCTATATCTGGTTCGCGACCACGGGTAAAAAACAACCCGGCCTCAAGAAAATTGCTCCCGCGACTTACAGCCTCGCTTCCTGATCTAAACTCGAATCTTTAACCCCAAGGGCGCCCGGAGACGGGCGCCCTTTTTTTAGGACTCAATAGATGAGCGGCTCTGGTAACTTGAAGGCGTCGGTCAGGATCTGGATCTCAGCCTTCGAGCCGGTGATCACCACCTCGACGATGTCAAACCGAAAGACCGCCTCCGGATTGTGCAACAAGTGCAGCCACGCGATGGCTCCACGGGCGATGAGCTTTTGTTTTGCGAGGGTGACTGCCTCCGCCGGTCGGCCGTAGGCGACACTCCGCCGTGTCTTTACTTCCACGAAAACCAGCACGTCGCGGCAACGACAGACGATGTCGACCTCGCCGCCCCTGGGCGCCCGGAAGTTGCGATACAGCACCTTGTAACCCCGGCGGCGCAGGTGGCGCGCGGCGAGTCGCTCGCCCTCGCGTCCGAGCCATTGCACTTCGCTCTCGCCGGGTTCAAGCGAACGGGAAAAGCGCCTGCTGAACGGGGAGAAAAGTCTTCCGATGAATCGGGCAAGGCCCATGCGTGCGGAGTCTAGCAAGGTGCAGCGCGGTGCCATAGCCTTTGTGCTGGGAAAATTCGTAGCCGGGATGCTGCCGGTCCATCTCGACCATGATGCGATCGCGGGTAACCTTCGCGATGACGCTGGCCGCGGCGATGCTGAAGCTGCGTGCGTCACCGCCCACGAGGGCCGTGTGCTCGACGGGAAACGGACGGACAGGTAACCCGTCGATCAGCGCGTGATCGGGCGTGGTGCCGAGCGCCGCGACCGCCCGGCGCATGGCTTGATGCGATGCACGCAGGATGTTGATGCGCTCGATTTCCTCGACATCGACGACCGAGGCCGCCCACACCACTTCCTGCCGGGTTGTAATTTCCGCATAGATTTCTTCCCGCACCGCCGGGGAAAGTTTCTTGGAATCCGTCAGCCGTTTGTGCCGAAACTTTTCGGGCAAAATGACCGCTGCGGCGACCACCGGACCCGCGAGTGGGCCGCGCCCCGCTTCGTCGACGCCGGCAATGCGCGCGAAACCGCGGGTGCGGAGTTCGCGCTCGTGCCGGAGGCTGCACTTCATACGCCGAGCTCAGCGGCGATGGCCGGCGATCAGGCCGCCGTGGCCTTTTCGCGAACCGCCATGGCGCTCTTGCCCTTGCGGTTGCGGAGATAGTTCAGCTTCGCGCGGCGGGCGGTGCCGGCGGTCTCCACTTCGACCTTCGCGATGCGCGGCGAGTGAATCGGGAACACGCGCTCCACGCCTTCACCATAGCTGATGCGGCGAACGGTGAACGTCGAATTGATCAGCGAGCCTTTCTTGGCGATGACGATCCCGGTGAAAATCTGCACGCGCTCCTTGTCGCCTTCTTTCACGATCGTATGCACGCGCACGCTGTCGCCGACGTTGAAGGGTTTGAAATCCTTCTTCATTTGTTCCTGATTGATTTTGGCGATGATAGACATGGTCGTGGCTCCGGTGTGGTAAAGTGGTGGGCGAAAAGGGACGGGAGTAATAGCTTGATTCGACCCCTGCGCAACCCAATTTTCACGCCTTTGCCGCCCATGGAAGAAGACATCATCGATCTGCACAGCGATTCCTATTTCATGGGCGAGGCTCTGCGCCAGGCCCATCGCGCCTGGGCGGCGGAAGAAGTGCCGGTCGGCGCGGTCGTCGTCCACGGCGGACGGATCATCGCCCGCGCGCACAATCAGGTGGAAACGCTGAAGGACGCGACCGCGCACGCGGAGATGCTGGCGATCACGCAGGCCGAGAGTGTGCTTGGCGATTGGCACCTGAACGAATGCGACCTCTACGTGACCAAGGAGCCCTGCTCGATGTGCGCCGGCGCGCTCGTCCATGTGCGGATGAAACGCGTCATTTTCGGCTGCCCTTCGGAAAAGGATGGCGCGGGCGGTTCGCTGCTCCAGCTCCTCCAGCACCCGAGGCTAAACCATCGCTGCGAGATCACCAGCGGCGTGCGGCAGGACGAGTGCGCGCAAATGTTGCAGGCGTTTTTCCGCGAGCGGCGGGCGGGTGGTTAAGATTTTACCTCGGAGGAAAAGCTGCCGTCGCGCACGCGAGTGGTGATGGTCGCGCCGGGTGCGGCTTGCGCGGTCGCGGTGATCACGGAGCCGTCGGGCGCGAGCGTGACGCTGTAACCGCGGGCGAGCGTCGCCTCGGGGCCGAGCACGCGGAGCACGTCGCGGGTTTTGGCGAAACGATGGCGGAATTCCGCGAGGCGCTGCGTCGAACGATCGGCGAGCTGGCGGCGGAGCGCGACGAATTGCTGGCGGATGATCGCGAGCTGCTGATCGGGGCGGTGATGGCGCAGCGTGGCCGTCACCTCGGCGAGGCGGCGGCGCGCCGAGTCGAGCAACTCGCGCGGGCTGCGCTGGAGCGCGTCGGCGGCGAGGTCGAGGCGTTGCGCGGCTTCGCGGAGGCGGAGCACCGGCTCGCGGAAGAGTTCGCCACGCGCGAGCCAGGCGACGCGGGAGCGGTGCTGTTCGATGGCGCGCAGCGCGTGGCGGCGGAGGTGCACGTTCAGCTCGGCGATGCGGCGGGCGATGTCGGCGCCATCCGGGACTACTAATTCGGCCGCGGCGCTCGGCGTCGGGGCGCGCAGATCGGCGACGAAATCGGCGATGGTGAAATCGATCTCGTGCCCGACCGCGGAGACGATCGGCAGCTCCGAAGCAGCGATGGCGCGGGCGACGATCTCTTCGTTGAACTCCCAAAGATCCTCCGCGCTTCCCCCGCCGCGCCCGACGACGATCACGTCCACCGGCTCGATGCCGAAATCGGCAAAACGATTCACCTGCTCGATCCCCGCCGCGATTTCCTCGGCTGCACCTTCGCCCTGCACCCGCACCGGCACAATGACCACGCGGACACTCGGCGCGCGGCGGGCGAGAATATTCAGCATGTCGCGCAGCGCTGCGCCGGTCGGCGAAGTGACCAGCGCGATGGCTCTCGGGAAGGCCGGCAGCGGCCGTTTGCGCTCGGCGGCGAAAAGTCCCTCGGCTTCCAGCTTCCGCTTCAGCGCCTCGAACTTTGCCTGCAACAGCCCCGCGCCGCCCGCCTGCACGAGCTGCACGTTGAGCTGATATTGCCCGCGCGCCTCGTAGACGGTGAGCGCGCCGCGCACCTGCACTTGCATGCCATCGGCGAGCGGCACCTGCTTGCGCCACGCGCTGCCGCCGCGCGCGGCGAAGAGCACGCAGGCGAGCTGGCTGCCGTCGTCCTTGAGCGTAAAATATTGGTGCCCGCTGGACTGCTTGCGGTAGTTGGAAATTTCGCCCTCCACCCAGACCGTGCCGATCTGCTCCTCGAGTGCGCTACGCACGGCGCGGGTGACTTCGGTGACGGAGTAGACGCGCGGTTCGTCTTTCGCCGGCGCGGTTTGATAGCCGAAAAGATCGTCGCTCATACGGAATCGTCCGCTCGGTAAGCCCGCGCGAGGAGGGTGATGGGATGCACGATTTCCAGCGGCCCGGCGCTGCCGCGCGCGCCCGCTTCGAGCTGCACGGAGCAGCCGGGATTGGCGGAGGCGACGACGCACGCGCCGGTTTTTTCGATGTTCGCCATCTTGCGGACGAGGAGCTTCGCGGACATTTCGGGCTGGGTGATGTTGTAAATGCCGGCGCTGCCGCAGCACCACGTCGCCTCGGGGAGTTCGGTCAAGGCGAGACCAGGAATGCTTTGCAGGATTTCCCTCGGTGCGCGGCTGATCTTCTGCCCGTGGCAGAGATGACAGGCTTCGTGGTAGGTGGCGGGGCGCGGAGATGGGAGGTCGGAGATCGGAGGTCGCGGTGCGACGAGGCCGATGGAGACGATCCATTCGTGGATGTCGCGCACCTTCGCCGACCAAACTCGGGCGCGGGCGGCGTAGCGCGGATCGGCGGCGAGCAGGTGGTCGTAATGTTTGAGATGCGAGCCGCAGCCGGCGGCGTTTGTGATGATGGCGTCGAGCGCATCCAGATCGAACGCGTCGATGTTCCGCCGCGCCATTTCGCGCGCCCACTCGATCTCGCCATTGTGCGCGTGGAGCGAGCCGCAACACGGTTGCGCGCCGGGAGTGACGACCTCGCAGCCGTGGCGCAGTAGCACGTCGACGGTGTCGCGGTTCACATGCGGATAGGCGAGATCCTGTACGCAGCCGGTGAGCAGGCCCACGCGGTAACGCGGTTCGTCAGGCGACTCCACATCGCCGATGATGCTGTCGGAAAACTGGCGCTGAATGCGCGGGGTGAGCGGCTCGAGTTCGCGCAACGATTTCGGCAGCAGCCGCGTCAGCCCGAGCCCGCGCACGAGCGATTCCAGCCCACTCGCCTGATACCACCGCAGCACGCGCCCGATCGCGCGGAGCAGCAGCGGCCGGGTGAAAATGAGGCGCAGCGAAATCGCGCGGATCACATCGCGCTTCGGAGCGGCGAGCACCCGCGCGTCCTCGATGTCGGCGCGCGCCGCTTCAAACATCGACGTGTAATCCACGCCCGCCGGGCACGCCGTCTCACACGCCAGACAGCCAAGACAGAAATACATCTCGTCGCCGAACGCCTCGGTGACGCCGAGCTTTCCATCCGCGATGCCGCGCATGAGCGCGATGCGGCCGCGCGGGCTGTTGCGCTCATGCTTCGTTGCGTCGTAGGTCGGGCAAGTCGGCAGGCACAGGCCGCAGTGAATGCACTGCTGAAGCACGGAGTAGTCGAGTTGCGCGAGGTGCAGGGTGGGGGGCATCATCGGTAGATTTCGCGCCGATGACCGAGCGTGATCAGATACACGATGCCTCTCCCTGCATCGAATCGGTAAATCACGCGATAGTCTCCCACTCGAAGCCGATACTCTTCCCGCCCGGTCATTCGATAATGCGGAAAGCGGTCCAGTCGCCGCCCCATCTCGGTGATCTTGTCGAGAATCGAGGCGCGCTGGCTGGTTGTTAACCGGTTGAGCGCGGCGTCGAATTCCTGCGCGAAAACCTGCGTCGCCCAGCTTGGCATGATCTACGAACGCTCCTCGCGTACCCGCCCGGCCGCCAGGTCCGCTTGGCCACGTTCGATCGAGGCGAGAAATTCTGGAGTCATCGCCTGTTGATCCTCCAGCCACTGCTCGAGCCATTCGCGCAGTTCCTCCACTTCCTCACGGGGCAGTCGCACAATGGCCGATTCAATCTCTGAAATGGTGCTCATACGCGCAGGCTACCATACCGAAAGGCGCGCTCAAGCGAGGTCGAAAATCTTCCCCGGATTCAAAATGCCGAGCGGGTCAAGCGTCTGCTTGAGCTGCCGCATCAGCCCGAGGCTGGCGTCGCCGATGGCGCGGGGCAGGAAGCTCTTCTTCGCCAGCCCCACGCCGTGTTCGCCAGTGATCGTGCCGCCGAGCGCGATGGCAAAGTCGAAGATCTCGCGCATCGCGAGTTCCACACGGTGCATTTCGTCGGCGTTGCGTTCGTCGGTGAGGAAGGTGGGGTGCAGGTTGCCATCGCCCATGTGGCCGAAGGTGCCGACGCGCAGCCGATGCCGGGCGGCCACTTCCTGGATGAAGTTGATCATCTTCGTCAACTCGCTGCGCGGGACGGTCGCGTCTTCGAGGATCGTGGTCGGCGAGACCCGCGCCAGTGCCGAAAACGCGGAGCGGCGGGCGGTGGCGAGCCGCGCGGATTCCTCGACGGTGCTCGCAGCGATCACACTCGTCGCGCCGGATGCGCGGGCGATGCGCTCCATGCTGGCGGCTTCGTCGGCGACCACAGCGGCGTGGCCATCCGTCTCCATGAGCAGGATCGCCTCGGCGTCGCGCGGCAGACCGACGTGGGCGAAGTCTTCGACGCAGCCGATGGTGACGCGGTCGAGGAACTCCAGCGTGCAGGGGATGATCTTCGCTGCGATGATCGCCGACACCGTATCCGCCGCCGCGGCCATGCTGGAATAGGTCGCGAGCAGCGTGCGTTTCGTTGCCGGCTTCGGCACCAGCTTGAGCAGCACCTTCGTGATGATCCCGAGAGTGCCTTCGCTGCCGATGAAGACGTCCTTCATCGAATACCCCGCCACGTCCTTCACGCACTTGTTGCCCAGCCATACGATCTCGCCGCTCGCCAGCACCACCTCCAAGCCCATCACGTAGTCGCGCGTCACGCCATACTTCAGCCCGCGCAGGCCGCCGGAGTTTTCCGCCACGTTGCCGCCGATGGTGGAAATTTTCATCGACCCCGGATCGGGTGGATAGAGAAGGCCAGCCGCATCCGCTGCTTCGGCGATCTTCAGCGTGATCGCGCCCGTCTCGGCAAACAGCGTGAGATTGCGCTCGTCGAGTTCCAAGATGCGATCCATGCGCACGAGGCAAAGCACGATGCCGCCCGCCACCGGCACGCTCCCGCCACTCAGCCCGGTGCCCGAGCCGCGAGTGACGATCGGCACCCGATGCGCCGCCGCATAGCGCACCACGCCCGCCACTTCCTCCACGGTCTGTGGGAAGGCGACGCACGTAGCCGGCGCGCTGAGCGCCGCAGTGCCGTCGAAGCCATACGGGAGCAGATCCTCCGGCGCGTCGAGGACCCGCTCGGGCGCGAGCAAGGCCCGGAGGTCAGAAACGAGTGGGATCATGAGGGCGGCTATTAAAGGCCAAACATTTCCGGCCACAAGTCCGGCGCGGCCGGTCACGCACGGCGCGATGCGAGCCGGGAGAGTCGAAAAGGAAGCCCCGCAAGAAATGTCCGGCAGGGCGCGAACTTTGGATGATGAAAGGAAGGGATTAAAAAGTATCGGGCGGGGTCGATCCCGAGCGTCCGCATTTTCACTTGGGCGTTTTCATGCTCGACCGGTTTGTCTTCGATGAGGATGCCCGTGGAAGCCCGATCCCTTTCTGCAAACAGAAAGAGTTCGCAGCCAAAAATCTGATTGGCGGCAAATCCGAAACCGAAAGCCCGCGAAATCTCCCGCGCACACGATGCCTCCGAAAAGGTGAACAGGATGACCTCCCGCGCCTGCTCCCGGCAGGCCGCCAGAATCTCCAGCGCTTCCGGCCTCAAGGACGTGACATCCGGACCGGAGGCAAAACAAGCGAACCCCGGCCGCTTTCGCCGGACGTTGTCGGCCACGGAATGGACCAGGGTTTCATCGAGATGACGAAGACGTAGGGAAGCTTGAGGGTCATGAAGAGAGGCCTATCCTGCCCGTCAAGCACCAAGTCCGCTGGACTGACGATGCTTCTCCCAGTTCCAAACTGAGCCCGCACCAAGGTGTTTTCCCTCGCTCCGAGGAGCGCCGCGGAAACGAGGGAAGTGTTCTCGGCGGGTGCCGGTTAGTTCAGCTTCACGCGGGCCTGGCCGGGCGCAGCAGTCACCGTGCGCAGGACGCGATTGCCGGTATCCGCGGCGATCCACGTCTCGCCGACCCGCGTGGACGCGGAGTAGCCGCCGCCGGGTTCCAGCGTCGCCATCCAGTTCCAACGGCCCGCTTGGTCGAGGTTGTAGATATAGATTGGGCGGTAGCTCGTATTTTCAAAGCGCAGCCATGCCTCCTCACCACCGGGTCGGTAGCCGCCGCGGCCCGTGCCGGCGGGCTCGGCGATCAGCACGTTGTCGCCGCTCGAGATGCGTTCCCGCGCGAGCACCGTGCCGCGAGCGTCCGCGAGGATCCATTGTTCGCCGACCTTGCTGCGGAGCGTGACGGTCTGGCCGTGTGGCAATTCCGCCGCCCAGACCCAGCGACCGTAGCGATCCACGGTGTAGGCCGTGGCGGGGCTGCCGCTGCGGTTCACGAGCGCGAGCGGCGCGCTCGTGGGTGCGGACGGCTTCAGGAAGGGCAGATTCAACGGAGGCTGGACGGGGCGCAGGCCGGGGATGCCTTGGAAGGTGAAGACTTTCCCCTCGGGCACGGTGTCGGTGTATTCGCGCCCGTTCACCTCGTAGACCACGAAGAGAAAATCCACCGCGCGCACGGTGGGATCGCCGCCCAGGGAGCGCGCGCCGACGGGGAAGGAGAGCGTGTTGTTGCGGATGTAGGCTTCGAGGATGCCGCGGACATCGTTGAAGGCTGTGGTGTTGCCGTAGCGGGCTTTTTTAATTTCGAGACCGGCAAAGGTGGGAGCGGCAAGCGCGAAGAGCGCGGCGAGCAGGAGGAATGGGGTGCGCATGGGGAGGATTCAAGCCAGCGGCTGGTGGAAGCGTCAAGGCGGGCGAGGCGGAAGGCGTTTCATTGAGGGTGAAGGGCGTCCGATTTCGCATAAAGGATGTCAGCCTCGAATCGGCCGCCAGCTGGGTTATCTTCGGGCCGTCACTATCCTCCATGAATCTCCCCGCTTCCCACCGCCCCTCGCCGCCGCGCCTCGCCGCGACGGCCCTGCTGCTCCTGACCGGCAGCGCGTCACTTTTCATCGCTGCCGAATACAAGCCGATCGAAGACGCGCGCCGCCCGATCGCCACCACGCAGTCGCTGCCGCCGGCGGAGGCGGTGAAAAAGATGACGGTGCCGCCGGGCTTTAGCGTGCAGGTGGTGGCGAGCGAACCGGACGTGGTGCAGCCGATCGCTTACACCATTGATGACCGCGGGCGGCTCTGGGTTTTGGAAAATACGAACTACCCCGTGTGTCCCGGCGAGCCGAAGGACAAGATCCTCATCTTCGAGGATACCGACGGCGATGGCCGCGCGGAGAAACGCACGGTTTTCTACGACAAGCTGACTTTCGCCAGCGGCATCAATATCGGCTTCGGCGGCGTGTGGGTTGGTGCTCCGCCGAATCTGCTCTTCATCCCCGATCGTGATGGCGACGACGTGCCCGATGGCGAACCCGAGAAGGTGCTCGATGGCTGGGGCAACGAAGACACGCACGAGACGTTCAACAATTTCATCTGGGGTCCGGATGGCTGGCTCTACGGGACGCAGGGCATCTTCACGAATTCCCGCGTCGGCATTCCCGGCACAGCCGAAAAAGACCGCGTGCCGATCAATGCCGGCGTGTGGCGGTATCACCCGACCAAGAAGAAGTTTGAACTCTATGCAGAAGGCGCGAGCAACCAGTGGGGTGTGGATTGGAACGACTACGGGCAGGCATTCTTCGAGGCCTGCGTGATCCCGCACGCCTGGCAGTGCGTGCAAGGTGGGCGCTACCAGCGGCAGGCCGGGCAGCACTTCAATAAATTCACTTACGACGATCTGAAAACGATCGGCGATTTCGAGTATGAAAAGCGCGCCTATTGCGGCGCGATGATCTATCTCGGCGGCCAGTGGCCTGCGGAATTTCGGAACACGTTTTTCTTTCACGACATCCACATGAACAAGCTGCGCAACGAGAAGCTCGAGCGCCGCGACTCCGGCTCCCGCGCCGTGCGCAATATCGACTTCCTCGTCTCCGAAGATCAGTGGTTTCGCGGCCTCAGCCCGCAGTACGGGCCGGACGGCTCCGTCTTCATGAATGACTGGTACGACAAGGTGCCCTGCCACCAGCAGCGCGATTTCACCGACCGCTCCAATGGCCGCCTTTATAAGATCGTCTACGAGGGCGTGAAGCCGGTCAGCGTCGACCTGCAAAAAGCGACCACCGCCGAACTCGTCCACATGCAGCTCAACTCCAACGACTGGTACGTCCGCCACGCCCGCCGCATCCTGCAGGAACGCGGCCCCCGGCAGGACGTGCATGCGCAGCTCGGCGAACTGCTGAAGGACGAGAAAGATGACACGCGCCGCCTCCGCGCCTTGTGGGCGCTGCACTGCACGGGCGGACTCACCGACGTGATCGCGATGCAGACCACCCATGAATCCTCCGAGTGGCTGCGCGCCTGGGTCGTCCAGCTCGCGTGCGAAGACGGCACACCGTCACCCGGCTTGCTCGCCGAGTTTTTGCGCATGGCGAAAACCGACCCATCGCCTGTGGTCCGGCTGTATCTCGCCTCCGCGCTCCAGCGCATCGAGATCGCGAAACGCTGGCCGCTGCTCGAAGCGCTCGCGGCTCGCGCCGAGGATGCGAAGGATCACAACATCCCGCTGCTGCTCTGGTATGCCGCCGAGCCCGCCGTCGCCGCCGATCCGGTGAAGGGCGCGGAGCTGCTCGTCGCGTGCGCGATCCCGAAAGTGCAGGAGTTCATCACCCGCCGCATCGCCGCCGTAGCCAATGCGAAGAACTAAATGGACACCTCCATGCTCCCAATTTTGAAGCCACGAAATAGACGAAAGAATCGAAAGGCTCCCGGCCTCGCCCTTTCGCCTATTTTGTCTTTTTCGTGGTGGTCCCTCCGTCTGCCCGCCGTCGCGGCGACCGCCGTCCTGGTGATGATGTCTGGTCACGGGTTTGCGCAGGAGCCAGCCGCGCCGCCGAAGCCCGACCCGCTCGGCATCCTCGTCCGCACCCTCGGCAAGATCGAAGCCCCCGCCGTGCAGATCAACATTCTCAAGGGCATGAACGCCTCGCTCAAAGGCAAGCGCGGTATCCCGGCACCCGAGGGTTGGGAGGCGCTCTACGCGAAGCTGAAAGACAGCCCCGACGCCGACGTGCGCCAGCAGGCGCAAGCGCTCGCCGCCATCTTCGGCGGCGGTGCCGTGCTCGGGGAAATGCGCACCACCCTTGCCGATCCCAAAGCCACCCCCGAGGCCCGCAAGGCCGCGCTCGATTCCCTCGTCTCGGCCAAGGACGCCGCCGCCGCGCCCGTGTTGCTCGATCTCCTCAAATCTCCGCATCCCCTCCGCGCCCCCGCCATCCGCGGCCTCGCCGGTTTCGATGCACCCGAGATCGTGCCCGCGCTCGTTGCCGGTTACCCCAGCTTCGACTCCGCGGAAAAGCGCGACGTGCTCAATGCCCTCCTCGTTCGCCCCGCCAGCGCCCGCGCCCTCCTCGCCGCCATCGATGCCCGGACCATCGATCGCGCCGCCATCACCGCCACGCTCGCCCGCACCCTGCAGTCGATGAAGGCCCCCGAGATCGACGCCTGGCTCACCAAAAACTGGGGCGCCGTCCGCGCCAGCACCGGCGGCCAGCAGGCGCAGATCGGCAAGCTGAAGCAGTTCCTCACCGCCGAACTCATCGGCAAAGCCGACGCCCCGCATGGCCGCGCCCTTTTCGCCCAGACCTGCGGCGTCTGCCACACCATGTTTGGCACCGGCGGCAAGATCGGCCCCGAGCTGCCCGGCTCGTTCGAGGACATCGACTACCTGCTGCAAAACATCGTCGATCCCAACGCCATCATCGGGAAGGACTACCAGCAGACCTTCGTGAAACTCAAAGACGGCCAGACCGTCTCCGGCATTGTCAGCGGCGACGACCCCAGCACCGTCACGCTCAAGACCCTCGGCGACACCCTCACCCTCCAGCGCAGCGACATCGTCGAGATGACCGTGAGCGAACAATCCATGATGCCCGAGGGCCTGCTCACCGTCATGGACGAGGAAAGCGTCCGCGACCTCTTTCTCTACCTGCGCCAGCGCCAGCAAGTGCCCCTCCTCGCCAGCGCGCTGAACGCGAACGACTTCTTCAACGGCACCGACCTCACCCGCTGGCTCTCGAGCCACGACGGCTGGAAAGTAGAATCCGGCGAGCTCGTGGGGCAGGGGAATGCGAAGGCGCCCGTCGCGCTCGTCAGCGAACTCCTCGCGGGCGACTTCCGGCTCACCGCGCAGATCAAAGTCACCGGCCCGACCGCCGCCGCCGAACTCGTCCTCCACGGCGCGCCGCAAGGCGGCAAATTTGCCGGCACTTCCCTCAGCCTCGGCGGCCCCGCCCCCGCCACTCTCTACGACTACGCCGCGCAACCCCCCAAGCCGCTCCCGCTCCTCACCCCCGCCACCTTCGCCGACTGGACGCCCGTGGTCATCGCCGTCACCGCCGGCAAGCTCTCCATCGCCATCGCCGGTGGCCCTGCCACCGAACTTCCGACCCCCGCCACTCGCACCCAGCCCGCCCTCTACATCCACGGCGCTGGAGCCGAGCTGCGCGTGAAGGGCTTGAAGCTGGAAGTGCCGTAGGAAGATTCGCCCGCGGAGAAACAAAAAGCGCAGCGCCGCGAGGCAGTGCGCTTTTTTTTGAAAACGCTTTCGAGCACGAGATCCGCGGATTGGCGCGGGAGAAGCGGCTTGCGCTGTCTGACTTTGTCTTAAATCGGCGCGCGCCCCGGCGCTCCTCTTGGCCGCGTGATGGCTCACCTCTCCTGGAATGAACTCCCGCCCCCGGAGACCCATTTGCCGAGGTCTGCAATCGACCGTTCCTACCCGGGAAGCCGATTGCACAGCGAAAATTGATACGCTCCGGGCGACAAAGGCCGGGTTTAGCGCAGCGAGAAGCCTCTATCGCCCTCCAAACCGCCTGAGCACTCTCCCGCCCCATCGCTCTGAGGGGGGCCGGAGGTTAGTTTTAAAACGCGAAACACGCGGAAAAGACGCGGAAGGCCGCGAAAAGGGGAGGCCACAGAACGTGCCGTTTCGCGTATTCCGCGTTCCTTCCGCGTGTTCCGCGTTAATTCTGTCCATCCTCAGCGAAAAGATTCCTTGCCCGTCCCCCTCGGTTTTGCCAACCGAACCTGCGGACCGTGAGACCACCCAGCGGCGCCTGCGGCCGTGTTTAACCGGAATCTAAACAGTAGAAAGCGAGAGACTGAAGTATGCCTGCCTACCAAGCACCCCGTTCGCATGAGGATCG
>Ga0209181_10000924_pt1 | contig 52832 bp, 53 predicted proteins | sample MAT05_FD_187208 | JGI IMG/M metagenome (GOLD analysis project Ga0209181, IMG submission 187208) | Freshwater microbial communities from Lake Fryxell liftoff mats and glacier meltwater in Antarctica - MAT-05 (SPAdes) (version 2) | ecosystem: Environmental > Aquatic > Freshwater > Ice > Liftoff... | reverse complement strand
GCACCGTGTCGTCCAGCGCCTTGCGGGTGACGTCGGCACCGGCCAGCGCAGCGCGGTAGTTGGCCTCGGCCGCCGCCAGGCTGGCACTGGACGAATCGAGCGCGAACTTCGATATAAAGCCCTGGTCGACCAGCGAGCGGTTGTTCTCGAACGTCCGCCGTGCAATGTCGACCTGGGCTTTCGCTGCCTCGGCCTGCTGCTGCGACTGGCGCAGGCGTGCCTGGGTGTCGGTGGGCTCCACGCGGGCCACCACTTGGCCGGCTTGAACGGCGTCGCCCTCGCGCAAAGACAGGCCTTGCAATTCGCCGGCCACACGGGCCTTGATCACGACCACGTTGCTGGCCTTGAGGCTGCCGGAGACCGGCACCTCCTGCGCGAGGGAACGCACCTGCACCAGCACCAGATCGGATGGCGCAAGCTCAATGCCGACCTGCGCCCGCTGGGCCAGTTTGGCCGCGTCGGCAGCCTGTTGCTCCTTGCGCTGCGTGAGCACACGGGCCATGCCGAATGCCAGCGCGGCTATCACCAGGGCTGCGATGCCCCACTTCCACCATCGACCCATTGGTTAAACCTGCCCTTTCTTGTCGATGCCTGCCGTCTGCGGCCGGGACAGCCCGCGCAGGATCGTGTCGATCTGGAACTGGATGTACTCCTCGGGAACAATGCGCATCTGGGCCGGCAGGCAGGCGCCCAGCGAGTGTTTCCACATCACCAGGAACATCATGGGCGCCAGCACCACATACACGCCGTAACGCATGTCGATCGGTCGGAACTCGCCGCTGTCGATGCCGCGTTGCAGGATGCGCTGGATCAGCGCCTGACCTGGCTCCACCACTTCCTGCTGGTAGAAGGCCGCCAATTCGGGGAAGTTGCGCGCCTCGCTCATGATGAGTTTCGAGATGCCCGACGCCTTGGTGTCGCCAAACCGCGACCACCAGGCCTTCATGCAGTAGTGCAGCAGCTCCGCCGTGGTGCCGGTGAAGTTGTCCAACTCGGTCGACCACTCCGGGTACAGCCCGGAGATGTTTTCGCGCACCACGGCCTTGAAAAGGTCTTCCTTGCTGGTGAAATAGAGAAACAGGGTGCCTTTGGACACCCCGGCGCGGGTGGCGACTTCTTCAGCGCGGGTGGCGGCAAAACCCTTCTCGACGAACAGGTCGAGCGCCGCCGCGACGAGTTCGCTCGGGCGGGCTTGCTTGCGGCGGGCGGTCTTGGCATGCGCTACCGCAGGGTGATCGCCAACAGGATCGGTCAGGGACATGAAAATTAATGACTAACGGGTTAGTAATGTAGCTGCAGGCCCACTACCCGTCAATTCATCCCGCTGCATTCACCCCTCTAAAGCGCGCGCGCTGGCTTGCGCGAAGTAAAACCATTCGTTGCCCGCCACCGCGGAGGCATTCGGGAACACGATGAAACCGCTGCGCGGCGCCAGCACCGGCGAGCCGTCATGGCGCAGGCCGATCTGCTGACCGGCATGCACCGGGTCGTAACTGGCCCAGGGGCGGCTGAAGCGGTCTTCGGCATGCAGGCGGTCGATCACGTCGGTCAGGCGCAGGAATTCGATGCCGGTGGTGACCGCAGGGGCCGGCGCATCGACCAGTTGCAGGTGCGCCAGCGTGTGACAGATCGCCTGCCAGGCGACCTCGGGGGCCTGCGGGTCCTGGTGCTGGCCGCACTCTAGTGTCAGCGCATAGCCGCCAGTGTTGCGCATGGATTCGGTGGTGCCAACGCCGTAGCGCGGGTCGGTGCTCAGCAGATGGGCACGTTCGGTCGGTGCGGTGCGCGCCAGTCGGCGCTGCACGCCGGTGGCATAGGTCTGCAGCCAGCCTTCGACGATTCGCCGCGGGCCCAGGCGCAGGGCCAGCGCCTGCTCCTGCGCCGCCTGGGCGAAGGGCTCCAGCGTGCCCGCGTTGTCGATCGGACCCAGCATCACGAAGGGTTCGCCGGGCGACTGGAAGGAGTGCAGGTCCAGCAGCACGTCATGCCCGGCCAGCAGGGGGCACAGCACATGGGCGAGGCGATCTTCGAAATCCTGGGGTGCCGCGTTCGGGTACAGGTTGCGGTTCAGGTTGCGCTCGCCATTGCGCTGCTGGCGGTTGTACGCCAGCGGGTTGGTGATCGGCACCAGGGTCAGGCTGCCGCAGGCCAGGACCAGCTCGCCGCAATCCAGTGCCGCCACCGCCCGCGCAATGGCCTTCGAACCACAGGTTTCATTGCCGTGCACCGCCCCCAGTACGATCAGCCGGGGCCCTGGCCGCAGGCCCAGAAAGCGATGGATCCGCAGGCTGGTGGTGGGGGCGTGGCCGGGTGGGGGGAGCGTCATGGCGCGTGACTATAGTCGACCTCCCTTGCTGTCGTTGGCGTCGCCCCGGCAACACACTGCGCCAGGCCTTGCTCGAGCAGAGCCCGTGGCATGTCGCGGCCGATGAAAACCAGCTTGGAGTCGCGCAGTTCGCCTTGGCGCCAAGGCGCGCCGGCGTCCGACCCCATCAGCATGTGCACGCCCTGGAGGACCACCCGCTGATCGATGCCCGCGATATTCAGCACGCCCTTGTAGCGCATCAGCTGTGTGCCGTAGGTCTGCACGATCGCGCTCAGGAATTCCTCGGTGCGCTCCAGATCCAGCGGGCGGGTTTCACGGAACACGAAGGAGGTGACGTCGTCGTCGTGTTCATGCGTCACGTCGGTCAGGAATTCCGGCTCTATCTCCAGGATCGCGTTGAGGTTGAAGCCCCGGATGTCCAGCAGATCGGTGATATCGGCCACCCCGTGGTGTGCTTCGGCGATCCTGGCACGCGGGTTCATGCGGGACAGCCGGGCGCGCAGGGCCTGGGCATCCGCAGCCGACACCAGGTCGGTCTTGGTGATCAGCAGGCGGTCCGCAAAGCCGACCTGTTCCTGGGCCTCGTGGTGTTCGTCGAGCTGCGCCCAGGCGTGTTTGGCGTCCACCAGCGTGACGATCGCGTCCAGCAGGTACTGCTGGCTGATGTCTTCGTCAACGAAGAAGGTCTGCGCCACCGGCGCCGGATCGGCCAGGCCGGTGGTTTCGATCACGACGCGATCGAACATCAGCTGGCCCGCGCTGCGCTTGTGCGCCAGCTCGCCGAGGATGCGCACCAGATCGCCGCGCACAGTGCAGCAGATGCAGCCGTTGTTCATCTCGATGATCTGCTCGTCGCCGTCTTGCACCAGCAGCGCGTTGTCGATGCCGGCTTCGCCGAACTCGTTTTCGATCACCGCGATGCGGTGGCCGTGCTGGCCCTTGAGGATGCGGTTGAGCAGCGTTGTCTTGCCGCTGCCCAGAAAGCCGGTGAGGATGGTGACGGGGATCTGTGTTGCGTTCATGGGGGGCCTCAGTTTTGCTGCATGCCCTGCACCAGTTGCGTCACGTTGTGGCGCATCAACTGCAGGTAGGTGGAGCCGGGTTTGCCCGGCGGTGACAAGGCGTCGGAATACAGGCTGCCCCCGACGCTGGCGCCGGCGTCTTTGCCGAGCTGGGCGACGAGTCGGGGGTCGCTCATGCTCTCGACGAACACGGTGCGGATCTTCTCGCGCTTGATCTGGCGCACCAGTTCGCCCACCGCCTTGGCGCTGGGCGCACCTTCGGTCGAGACGCCCTGCGCCGCCAGGAAACGCACCTGGTATTCGGCCGAGAAGTAGCCGAATGCATCGTGCGAAGTGATCACCTTGCGTTTTGCCACCGGGATGGCTGCCAGCTGCGTACGGATCCAGGCGTCCAGTGCCTGCAGCTCCCCCAGGTAGGCGTCGCGGTTGGCGGCATAGGTGCTGGCACCTGCGGGGTCGACCTTGCTCAGGCCGGCAGCGATGTTGCGCACGTACTGGGCAACATGGTTCGGGTTCTGCCAGGCGTGCGGGTCGGCATGGTCATGCGCATGGCCGTGGCCGTGGCCGTGGCCTGCGGTGGTGTCGGCCGCGCCGGCACGTGGTTTGACACCGGTCGACGCGACCACCGTCTCGCCCTTGAACCCGGCCGACCGGGCCAGCTTGGAAGCCCAGGGCTCGAAGCCCATGCCGTTGATGACCAGCAGTCGGGATTGCAGCAGGTTTCTGGCATCCGCTGGCCGGGGCTCGAAAACATGGGCATCCTCGTCGGGGCCGACCAGTGAGCGGACGGTGACCCGGTCGCCGCCCACGACCGCAACCAGATCGCCCAGAATGCTGAAGCTGGCAGTGACCGGCAGTTTGTCTGCGGCGCTGGCTGGAGCCGACATAACAGCGGCCAACGTGAGTATTGCGAGGGTGCGGCGGCGCAGGGTGAATGGCATCTGGAGGTGTCCTTGCAGGCGAGGGAAGAGGGGTGAGACGGTCTTCGGGCGCGTCAAGCCACCCGGTGCCTGGGCGGCAGCAGGCGCGGCAACCAGCCGCCGGGCGCCACCAGCAGTGAAAGCCCGTACAACACGCCGGCGCAGCCAATGATGGTGGGGCCTGAGGGGGAGTCGAGGTGGTAGGACAGCAGCAGGCCACTGGCGCCGGCCAGCATGGCCTGGGCGCTGGCGTTCAGCAGCTGGGCCGGCAGCGTGTCATGCCACAGGCGCGCCGACACCGCCGGGATCATCATGAGCCCCACCGCCATCAGCGTGCCCAGGGTCTGGAACCCTGCCACCAGGTTGACCACCACCAGCACCAGAAAGGCCTGCTGCCAGATCCAGGCCCGCTGCCGGCTGGCGGCCAGGAACACCGGATCGAAGCTCTCCAGCACCAGGCCGCGGTAGAGCACCGCCAGAGTCACCAGGCTGAGACTGGCCACGCCGGCCACCAGCAGCAGGCCCTGGTCGTCAACCCCCAGGGCGCTGCCAAACAGGATGTGCAGCAGGTCAAGCTGGGTGCCATGGCTGGAGATCAGCGTCACGCCCAACGCCAGGGCCAGCAGATAAACGGCTGCCAGGCTGGCGTCCTCCTGGAGTACGGTGAAGCGACTTACCAGCCCGGCAAGTGCCGCCACCGCCATCCCGGCCAGCATTCCGCCCATGGCCATGGCCGTCAGTGACAGGCCTGACAGCATGAATCCGATCGCAACCCCTGGCAACACCGCATGGCTGAGCGCATCGCCCAGCAGGCTCATGCGCCGCAGCGTCAGGAAGACACCCAGCGGTGCGGCGCTGAGTGCCAGCGCCAGTGTGGCCACCAGAGCGCGCCGCATGAAGGCGAATTCGGCGAATGGGCCTACAACCGCATCGCTGACGAATGCTGCCGCGTCGATCACGCAGGCACCCTGGCCGCAGGTCGGTCGTCGATCCGGCAGGTGTCGGCAGAGTCATCCCAGGCCTCGGCCATGGCGCGTGCGCGACGGATGCCGTCGTCGGTCAGGACGCTGCCGGTGGGCCCCCAGCCGACCAGCTCGCGGGCCATGAGCAGGGTTTCGGGAAAGCAGGCGCGTACCTGTGCGTCGTCATGCAGGACCACGATCACGGTGCGCCCTCCATCATGCCACTGCAGAACCAGGCGCAGGAGCGCGGCGCTGGTGCGCGCATCGATGGAACCGAAGGGTTCGTCGAGCAAGATCAGGTCGGCGTCCTGCACCAGGAGGCGGGCAAACATCACGCGCTGCAATTGGCCGCTGGACAAGGACCCGATCGGTCGACGCTCGAATCCATCGAGGTCGACAGCCTGCAGGGCGCTGGCCACACGCTCCAGCATGGGCACGGTAATACTGCCCCATGCACGGGCCACATGCCAGTGGCCGAGCAACACGCAATCGACGACGTTGATCGGGAAACCGCGGTCGATTTCGTTGAGCTGTGGCAAGTAGGCGATGCGCGCGCGCGGGCACGCCACCGACAAACTTCCGCCGGCGCTGGGTAGCAGGCCGACGATCGACTTGAGCAGGGTGCTTTTGCCGGCCCCGTTGGGCCCGACCACTGCCGTCAGCGAACCGGGTGCAAAGTGGCCGCTGAGGTGGTGCACAGCGGGATGCTGCCGGTAGCTCACCGTCAGGTTGTCCAGGGTCACCATGCGATGGCGTCCAGGTGGGCCCACAGGACGCCCAGCCATACCAGGCCGATGACGGGCAGGGTCGCCAAAACGCGTTGCCAGGCTGGCCAGGCGAGAAAACTGCGCCGTGGCGGGCGCGGGTGCAGGGAAGTGCTCGGCATCGGTGGCTAAAGGTGGGACAGCAGAAGAATTGGCTTCAGTTGTTGGTGCGTTCAGGCCATAATGCAACTGGATTGCGATACAGTCTAACGCAACTTTGTTGCATTAGACCGCATGGTGTTCTCCTTTTTCCATCCTTTCGTCACGGATATCTCCGCTATGCCGCCATTGCCCGACGATCCGATCGACGCACTGCTGACCGCCCACGGATTGCGCCGCACCCAGACCGCGCGTCGGGTGCTGGGCTGGCTGCTGGCCCACTCTGACACCAGCTACACGCACGCGCAGTTGCAGCTGGCCCTGCAGGACGACACCGCCCAGGGCCTGGACCGGGTCACGCTGTACCGCCTGATCGACCGCCTGACCCAGGTCGGCCTGCTGCTGTGCCGAGTGGATGCCAACCGGGTGCGGCGCTACCAGGCCATGCCCGCCAGCGTGCATGCCACCCCGCATTTCGAATGCCAGACCTGCCACCGCGACAGCCCGCTGGCCGGCGCCTTGCAAGCCAATTCGCGCGACCTGGAGAGGGCTGCCCAGACGGCCATCGAGGCCCTCAAGGCACTCGGCTACAAGGGCCTGAGCATGGACGTTGCCGTGCGCGGTGTCTGCCTGGACTGCGCGACCGACGCGACCAGTGCGACGAGTGCGACGAGTGCGACGGTTGCCGCAGCATGATCCGCAGCCGCCAGCTGGCCTACCGGTACCTGGCGGGCCCGGCCCTGCAGTTTCCGGACCTGGATCTGCCGCAGGCGGGTATCTTGTTGCTGCACGGGCCCTCGGGTTCCGGCAAATCCACCTGGCTGGCCTTGGCCGCAGGCCTGCTGCGGGCGAGTGGCGGGCAATTGCAGGTGGCGGGTCAGGATCTCGCCGCCTTGAAGTCGGTAGCGGTCGATGCCTGGCGCGCGCGCGCCATTGGTTTCCTGCCGCAGCGGCTGCACCTCAGCGAGGCGCTCACGGTGTCTGGCAATCTGGCGCTGGCGCAGTGGGCCGCTGGGGTGCCCGAGGACCGTGCGGCCGTGAGCCAGGTGCTCGGCACGCTGGGCCTGGCAGCACTGGCGCACCGCCGGCCAACCCAGTTGTCGGGTGGCCAGGCCCAACGCGTGGCGCTGGCGCGCGCCGTGCTGTTGCAGCCCCGTGTGATTCTGGCCGATGAGCCGACCGCCAGCCTCGACGATGCGGCTGCCGGCACGGCCCTGCAGCTGCTGGCGGATACGGCGACCCGCCTGGGCGCTTCGCTGGTCATCGCGACACACGACGCTCGGGTGGCCGCTGCATTGCCGGGTGCCCAGGTCTGCCGTCTGGCGGGCTTGCCAGCAGCGGCAAACGGGGCTGTTGCGTGAAAATGGTCGCCATCGCCTGGCGCTACCTGGTGGCGCGCCCGCTGGCCGCCGGCCTGAACCTGTTGTTGTTGACGCTGGCCCTGGGTTCGATCACCTTTATGCTGCTGGTCAGCACCCAGCTCGATCAGGCTTTCGAGCGTGATCTGGCCGGCATCGACGTGGTGGTGGGCGCCAAGGGCAGCCCGATCCAGCTGATCCTGGCCGGGGTATTTCATATCGACGTGCCTCCGGGCAACATCTCCCTGGAGGCCGTGCGCGAGCTGCAGAAGGACGCCCGCATCGCGCAGCTGATTCCGATCAGCCTGGGGGATACTTTCCGGGGCTTTCGCATCGTCGGCACCACGCCGGCCTATGCCGAACATTACGCTGCCCGCCTGGCCCAGGGCACGCTCTGGAGCGCTCCGATGCAGGCGGTCGTCGGCAACCAGGTCGCGGCGAACACCGGTCTGGCCGTCGGCAACAGTTTCATCGGCACCCACGGGCTGGGCGCCAGTGGCCACGAACACGGCGACGACCCCTATCTTGTGACCGGCATCCTGGCGCCCTGCGGATGTGTGCTCGACCGGCTGGTGCTCACCGCCACCGAATCGGTCTGGCAGGTGCACGAGAAAGCCACTGCCGTGGACGACGAAGACCGCAAGCTGCTGGAGGCCGAACGCGAGATCACGCTGGTGCTGATCCGCTACAACAGCCCGATGGCGGCCGTGACCTTTCCGCGTTTTGTCAATACCACCACCGAGATGCAGGCGGCGGCGCCAGCGGTCGAGGTGACCCGTCTGCTGCGCATGGTAGGCGTGGGCACCGATGTGCTGCGCGGCTTTGGCGCGGTGCTGTTGCTGACAGCGGGCCTGAGCGTGTTCATCGCCCTGTGGAACGCCGTGCGCGAGCGGCGCGCCGATCTGGCCATGCTGCGCATGCTCGGTGCACCGCCCGCGCGGGTAGCCGGGCTGGTGCTGTGCGAGGCCCTGCTGCTGGCCGGCCTGGCGATTGTGCTGGGCCTCGCGGTGGGCCATGGACTGGCAGAGGTGGCTGGGGCCTGGCTGCAGTCCGAGCGCTCGCTGCCGCTGACCGGCTGGATCTGGCTGCCTGCCGAGTGGTGGGTGGTCGCGCTGGGTCTGGCGGTTGCCGCGCTCGCCGCCATGCTGCCGGCGCTGGGGGCCTACCGGCTGGATGTGACCACCCTGCTGCATTCGCGATCCTGATCAATCACCACCACCACCACCAAGGAGTTATCCCATGTTGAAGTTGCCTTTGATTCGCCAGCTGGCGGTCTCTGCGCTGTGCCTGCTGGGCACCGCCGCCTGGGCCGCCGCCCCCCACACCGACAAGGAAACCAAGGAAGACATCACGCGCCATCGCGCCATGGCGGCGGCGCACGAAGGCGCTGCCAAGTGCCTGGAGTCCGGCAAGAAGGCGGATGTCTGCAACAAGGAGCTGCAGGCGACCTGCAAAGGCCTGGCGATCGGCAAGTATTGCGGCATGCGGCACGAGCACTGAGCAGCGGCGTACGATAATGACCGGGAACCAGCGCCTGGCGGTAGCCTCCAAGCTTTACCGCCCCCTCATTTCCGGAGCCACCCATGAAACACCTCGTACTGGCAATCGCCCTGGCCCTTGGTACCGTGGGCGCTCATGCCCAGTTGAGTTCACCGGTGCCGGCGGGCACCGGCGCGGGGGTGCATGGCGCCAACAGCCCGTTTGCACCCCTGCAGGCGCGCGCCGACGTGGTGCCCTGGTCGGTGCTGACCGACGTGAAGACCAGGACCGACAAGAACAAGATCCTGCCGGTCTTTGCCATGAGCCAGATGGCGCTGAACCAGAAAACCCAGCGCATCCAGGGCTTCATGATGCCGCTGGAGCCCGGCGAAAAGCAAAGGCATTTCCTGTTGACCTCGGTGCCGTTGACCTGCGGCTTCTGTGTCGCCGGCGGCCCGGAAAGCATGGTCGAGGTCCGCACCCGCACCCCGGTGGCTTATTCGATGGAGCCGGTGGTGGTCGAGGGCAAGTTCCAGGTGCTGCTCGACGACCCCTACGGACTGTTTTACCGTGTCACCGACGCCACCAGCGTGAAATAGCGCCGCTGGCGGACGGCTGTCCGCCATGCTGAATCAGCCCACCCGCGCCGCCGTGCTCCGCCGGCTCGCCGCGCTGCCATGGTGTTGGGCGCTGGGCTGTTACATGCTCTTCGCGCAGTGGATGGGTCTGACCCATGCAGTGCTGCACGCCGCCGAGCCGGCCTCCCAGGCCCAGACCCAGGCCCGGCCCTACCCGCAGCCGCAGCCGCAGCCGCATCGCCATGATGGCCATCAGGAAGAAGCCGGTCACTGGCTGCAGCAACTGCTCGCCGGCCATGCGCTGGACGCAGGCGCTTGCCGCCTGTTCGACCAAGCCAGCCACGCCGACATCGTCGGCGTGCACATTCCCGAAGCGCCGGTCGTGTCGGCACCCTGCACGCAGCCGCCAGCAGCGGCGGCATTCGCGCCCCGCAGGCCTCCAGCGCACGCCCGCGCCCGCGATCCCCCCACGGTGCTCTGAGCACCCCCGTGTTCCCGTGGTCCCGGCCGCCGTCTGGCGGCCGGGTGAATCTTCCTGGCCCAACTCTCTTTATTCCATGAAAACTGCTTCCATTCCGACGCCGCGTCGCGCCGCGCCGCTGCTGCTTCCGTCCGTCGTTGCGGTGTTGTCCGCACTCACCGGCGCTTCCTCCACCGTCGCCCAGACGGCGAGCGGCGGCACCTTGCCGGTGGTCACCGTCACCGGCAATCCCCTGGGCTCGCAGGACCTGATCGCGCCGGCCGCCGCCTATGCCGGCACTGGTCTGCTGCTGCGCTCCGGCAACACGCTGGGTGCCACGCTGGATGGCACGCCCGGCGTCAGCAGCACTTATTTCGGGCCGAACGCGAGCCGGCCGGTGATCCGCGGGCTGGACGGCGACCGCATCCGCATCCTGGGCAACAGTGGTGCCAGCGTGGATGCCTCGGGCCTGAGTTATGACCATGCGGTACCGGTCGACCCGATGGTGGTCGAGCGGATCGAGGTGCTGCGTGGCCCGGGTGCGCTGCTGTACGGCGGCAATGCGCTGGGTGGCGTCGTCAACCTGATCGACAACCGCATCGCACGCGAGCCGGCTTTTGGTGCCGAGGGCGGCATCTCCGGGCGGGCAGACGCCGGCCTGGCCAGCGGCAGCCACGAAAAAAGCGCCAGCCTGATGCTGGAGGGGGGTACCGATCGTTTCGCGCTGCATGCGGACGCCTTCCACCGCGACGCCGGCAACACCGCCGTGCCTGCCAGTCTGGCCTGCACCCGGCCGGGTTCGCCGGCGCTGGACACGCGCATTTGCAATTCGCAGGCGCGCAGCCACGGCGGAGCCCTGGGCGCCACCGTGTTTCTGCCGCAGGGATACGTTGGCCTGGCGGTCGACAGCTACCGCAGCAACTACGGCACCGTGGCCGAGGACGAAGTCACGATCGGCATGCGCTCGGACCGCACCGCCATCGAGGGCGAGTTGCGCGGCTTTGCGGGCCCGTTGCAGAGCTTGCGGTTTCGTGCCGGCCATACCGACTACCGCCACACCGAGTTCGAGGCCGGTGCCCCCGGCACGGTGTTCAGCAATACCGGCAATGACCTGCGCCTGGAGGCCCGGCACGCGCGGGTCGGGCCGCTGGAAGGGCTGGTGGGCATCCAGGCCGAAGCGACGCGGTTCTCTGCCGACGGGGCCGAGGCATTTGCCCCGTACAGCCGCACACACCAGAGCGCCGCGTTCATCTACGAGGAAATGGCCACCGGATGGGGGCGCGTGAGCCTGGGCGCCCGCGCCGAGTCGGTGCGGGTGACGTCGTTCGGCAACCCGCTGGTGGCGCGATTCGCGCCCGGCGAACGCAGCTTCACGCCGCGCAGCTATGCGGTTGGTGGCTTGTGGAACTTGTCAGGCGGCTGGCAAGTCACCTCCAATCTGGCGGTCAGCGAACGGGCTCCACGCGACTACGAGCTGTTCGCCGACGGCCCGCACATCGCCACGAATGCCTACGAGGTGGGGCAGGTGGGACTGTCCAAGGAGCGATCCACCAATCTGGACCTGGCCATGGAATGGAAGCAGGGGCCGCATCGGGCCCGGCTGGGCGCCTTCGTCAATCGTTTCAGCAACTACCTGGCACTGGACGCCACCGGCCTGCTGCGCGACACCGACGGAAACGGCGCCGGTGTCGGGGTGACTGACGATGGCACCGGCAACTCAGTGGAGTCGGGCGGCACCGCCGGGGTCTTGCCGGAATACGCCTATAGCCAGGTGCGCGCGCGCTTCGTCGGCATCGAGGCCAACGGCACGGTGCGCCTGATGGAAGGGGCACAACGGCTGGACCTGGAGTGGCGTGCCGATCTGGTGCGCGCGACCAACCTGAACACTGGCCAGCCCCTGCCGCGGATTGCGCCGGCACGACTCGGCGCCGCGCTGACCTGGTCCAGCGGGGCCTGGGGAGCCCGCATGGGCCTGAACCATGCCGTCGCACAGAACCGGGTGCCGGTGGGCCAGCTGACTACCGGCAGCTACACGCTGGTCGATGCGGCACTGACCTATACGCAGAAAGTGGGCGTTGCCAGCGTGCTGTGGTACGCCCGGCTGGAGAACCTGGGCAATGTGCTGGCCCAGTCGTCCACGTCGATCCTGACGCAGACGGCGCCGGGGAAGTCGCCGTTGCCGGGGCGTAGCGTGAAGCTGGGGTTGCAAGCGAGCTTTTGAGCGCGTCTGATAGCGCCGGTGCCGCCCACGAACGGGTCGTTTCCACCGCGACACACCGACCGACCTCACCCGTCGCCTGCATCCGGCCCGGGCTGGCCCCGCGCCACCCGGTACTGGGCCACCGGGTGGCTGCCGGGCATGCGATCTTGCCCAAACAGCTTGCGCCGCAGCGAACCCGGCGTATACGCCGTCTTGTACGCACCGCGCTCCTGCAGGCGTGGCACGACGAGCTGGATGAAGTCGCCGAAGCACTCCGGCGCGACCGTGCGCGACAGGTTGAACCCATCGACGCCGGCGGCTTCGCTCCAGGCGATCAGGGTGTCGGCAATCGCCTGTGCCGAGCCGACCCACGGCGCCTGGCGGCTGCCCAACACCATCTTCTCCAGCAGCTTGCGCCGGGTCCATTGCGGACCCGCGCTGCGGGTCATCGCGTCGACATTGGACACGATCGCCTGGCTCTTGCCGGTGTCGATGGGTTCGTCGATGTCGTATCTGGCAAAGTCGATGCCCATGGATGCCGCAGCGTGGACCAATGCGCTCTCGGAACTCGCGTAACGCTGGTACTCGGCAAATTTCTCCCAGGCCTGCGCATCGGTGTCGGCCGTGATGATGGTCGCGCCGAGAAACACCTTGATGTCACTGGCAGCACGCCCCTGTGCGATGGCCTGCGACCGGATGCCCTGCACGATCTGCTGCACCCCGGCCTGGCTCTGGCCGTTGAGGAACACACACTCGGCATGGGTTGCCGCGAAACGCGAGCCGCGAGCCGACGCGCCAGCCTGGTAGAGCAGCGGTGTGCGCTGGGGTGAGGGCTCGCACAGGTGCATCGCGTCGAGCTGGTACTGCAGACCCTGGTGCTGCACCTTGTGCACACGCGCCGGATCGGCGTAGACGCCGCGGCTTCGATCACACACCACGGCGCCATCTTCCCAGCTCCCTTCCCAGAGCTGGTAGACCAGCGACATATATTCATCGGCCAGGTCGTAACGGTCATCGTGGGCGGTCTGGCCGTTCAGGCCATGGGCCCGTGCCGCGCTGTCGAGGTAGCCAGTCACGATGTTCCAGCCAATGCGTCCGCCCGTCAGGTGGTCCAGCGTAGACATGCGCCGCGCGAACAGGAAAGGGGCTTCGTAGGTGAGATTGGCCGTAACGCCAAAACCCAGGTGCTGCGTGACCGCGGCCATGGCCGGAATCAGCAGGGTGGGGTCGTTTACCGGCACCTGCACCGCGCCCCGCACCGCGGCATCCGGGCTGGCGCCCAGGACGTCGTACACGCCGACGACGTCCGCCAGGAAGATGCCGTCGAACAGGCCCGATTCAAGGAGACGCGCATAGTCGGTCCAATATTGCAGCTCGCGATAGCGCGTGGACTGGTCGCGCGGGTGCGTCCAGAGACCTTGCTGGATATGGCCGACGCAGTTCATGTCGAATGCGTTGAGGTGGATTTCCTTGGTCATCGGGGCTCCGAATTTTTCTAATATAGTGGACGATAATTTACTTTAAAGGACTTGTCCAGACCATGGCACCCGATCCGACCGACGCCATCTCTGCGCTGCTCCGGAAGGAGCGGCTGGCCCGCGGCTGGTCCTTGGCCGACCTGGCGCAGCATTCGGCGGTGTCCAAGGCCATGATCAGCAAGATCGAGCGCGGCGAGGCCAGCCCCACGGCCACGGTGCTGGGCAAACTCTCGGGCGCGTTCGGCCTGGCCTTGTCGGCCTTGCTGGCTTTGTCGGAGCAGCAGGGCGAACGCATCAGCCGGCGCGCCGCCCAGCCGGTGTGGCAGGACCCCGACACCGGTTACATCCGGCGTGTGATCTCACCACCCGATCGCGGCATGCTGGAACTGCTGGAGATCGAGATGCCGGCCAGGGCACGGGTGACTTATTCGGCCAGTGCCTTCGTGTTCCAGCACCAGCAGATCTGGGTCACCCAGGGCACGCTGGTGTTCGAGGAAGGCCCTGACACCCATCGCCTGGAACGCGGCGACTGCCTGCAACTGGGGCCGCCGGTCGATTGCAGCTTCTTCAACCCCCTGGCTACTCCGTGCAGATACCTGGTTGCGCTGGTTCGCCGCTGACCCCCCTCTGTGCAACCCGGCACTTTTGCAGCGACAGGTATTGCATGCAACTGCAGACCAGGAGCGCTGACCACTGGAAGAATGGTCGAGAACTCTGGGTTGTCGGTCGGAGACAGGGCTTTGTAAAGACTCTCCCGGCCCAGGACTGTTTCAGGTGCGAGTTGCGACCTGCCTTTGGCGTGGGAGATGTCTCCCTGTGCGGCTGCGACTACCGAGGCGTCGCCTTCGTTGAGCGCAAACTCAAGAAACGCCGCGATGTCGTCGTCGGACTGAAGATGCTCCGCGGGATCCCACCTGTGTGTGGCGCAGTCGACGCCGACTTCGGGCCGCATGGGCGTGCGCTGGTCCCAGGCCGAGCGGTCTCGCCTCCCGACGCGGGTGCGATACTCGCGCCGCTTCACGCCACCCCATGAGTCTGTTTGTTGTCTCTGCCCTGTTACCTGTCGTCGGCCTGATCCTCGCCGGATTGGTTCTGGGCCGGACCGGCTGGGTGTCACCCGCCTGGGTGCGCCGCCTGTCCTCGCTGTCTTTCATGGTGCTCACGCCGGTGTTGCTGTTCAACACGATGCGGCATGTGCATGTGGAGCAGCTCGACCCCCGGCCCGCAGTCGCCTATATCACCGCCCTGGCCCTGGTGTTTGCGGGCATGCTGGTGTGGCGCGGCATGAACCGAAGCGCGGTGGTTCTGGCTCTGGGCGTGACCTACAGCAACGCGGTAATGATCGGCATTCCGCTGGTGCAACTGGCCTGGGGCGATGCAGGGCTGGTGACGCTGCTGACCCTGATCCCGATCCACTCGCTGGTGCTGTTGACGGCGGCCACCGTGGGGCTGGAGTTCGCGCTGGCGCGCGAGCAGGAGGGCCGCTCGCCGGTATCTGCCGGCCATCTGGCACGCGTCAGCGGGCGGGCTCTTCGCAAGGCGCTGGTGCACCCGGTGCCCTTGCCGATCATCGCCGGCTTGCTGTATGCCCAGACCGGCTGGGGGGTGGTGGCACCGCTCGAGCAGGTGATGCAGATGATGGGCAAGGCCTTTGGGCCGCTGGCATTGGCGCTGGTCGGTATTGCGCTGGCCGGGTCGTCGATCGGTGCGCAATTGCGCGGCGCATTGGAACTGGCGGCGATCAAGAACTTCGTGATGCCGATGCTGGCGGCGGCATTGGGCTGGGCGCTCGGCATGCAGGGAATTGCGCTGACCGTGCTTGCGGTGACCGCTGCGCTGCCGATCGGGGCCAACGTGTTTATCTTCTCGCAGCGCTACGGAGTGGCCATGCCGCTGATCACCGCCAGTGTGGCGGTGTCCACGCTGATGGCGCTGTTCAGTGTGTCACTGGTGATGCTGCTGGCTGGCGCTGCTTGAGCGTGTTCAGGGTGCCAGACGCTCGCGCAACCAGCTGCCACCGTCTTGCAGCTGGTAGCGCAGGCGGTCATGCAACCGGCTCTTGCGGCCCTGCCAGAACTGCCAGTTGTCGGGCCGCAGGCGGTAACCCCCCCAATGCGCCGGGCGCGGCGGCTGCAGCAGGAACTGCGCCCCATACCGCGCCGCATTCGCCACCAGCATCGCGCGCCCGGAGATCACTTGCGACTGCGGCGAGGCCCAGGCGCCAATGCGCGAATCCAGCGGGCGCGAGTGGTAGTAGGCATCGCTGTCCTCGGCCGACACCTTCTCGACCAGGCCCTCGATGCGCACCACGCGTTCCAGCTCGACCCAGTGGAACTGCAGTGCCGCGTAAGGGTTGCCGGCGAGTTCCTGCCCCTTGCGGCTGTCGTAGTTGGTGTACCAGACGATGCCGCGCGCATCAAAGCCCTTGATCAAGACCACGCGGGTGCTGGGCCGCAGGTCGCTGCCCACGGTGGCCAGGGTCATGGCATTGGGTTCTGGCACTTTCGACTGGATCGCCTCGTCCAGCCATTGGCCGAACTGCTGCATCGGGTCGGCATGCGAGGCGTCTTCGTTGAGTTCGGCGCGCTCGTAACTCTTTCGGAGGTCGGCAATGTTGTCCATGGCAGGAGTATAGGAACCCACTTGCGGCGCTCAGGTTTCAGGGGGCATGGCCGAGCAGGCGCTGCAGGGCTGGATCGCGGATGCCGTGCTGCCGCAGGCAGCGCAGGGTCTGGTCGGCATAGTCCAGTGTCGTGCCATAGCGGCCACGCGCCTGCGCGAAGATCTGCCGGTAGCGCTCGGGGGGCAGTTCGCCCGTGAAATTGGGGCTGCGTCGTGACAGTGTGAAGGCCAGGGCCTGGACCAGGCCACCCGGTGTGCGGCAGTGCAGCCACTTGGGGTCGTAGACGCCCGTCACCATCTCGCGATCCCACAGCTTGTGCAGCACCATTTCGCCATCCTGCCGGGGTACCCTGAGCACCGCACCTTGGCAACTGCCACCTGACAGCAGCGCGAACACCAGGCCTGGAGACTCGGGTGTGCCGCGGTTCACACGGCTCCACATTCTCAGGGCCCGATGCCAGCCGTGCACCTTGGCCAGATGTTGCTCGGCCACGTCGAAGTCGGGGCGCCAGATCAGAGAGGCGTAGGCAAAGACCCACAGATCGCGCTGACCACCCCACTGGTGCAGGGCATGGCGCAGCATCGGCGCGGGGTCGCGCACGGGCCGGGGCAGGGGGCTGGCGGGTCCAGGATGCAAGGTCACGGTAGAAGCTGATGGTACCCGCAGCCGATTTGGTAATCAAAGGGTAACCGCAGAACCGCTCTGCGCGGGCATTCGGGAGTACCATGACTCTGTAATCAAGTTACTAAAACCGATGAAACTTCACGCCACCGTGGGCACGGTTACCGCCCGCATCCTGCAACGCAGCGCGCGCACGCGCCATGCCTACTTGCAGCGCCTCGATGCCATGGCACAACGCGCGCCCGGCGCCGAGCGCATGGGCTGCGCCAACGTCGCGCACGCCTTCGCCGGCATGCCCGAGGAAGATAAGCGAGCGGCCTTGCCGCGCAAGGCGGCGATCGGCATCGTGCCGGTGCGATCACCCAATATCGGCATCGTCAACGCCTTCAACGACATGCTGTCGGCGCACGCGCCGCTGCAGCACTACCCCGACCTGATCAAGACCGAGGCGCGCCGACTCGGTGCCACGGCCCAGGTGGCTGGCGGTGTGCCGGCGATGTGTGACGGTGTCACCCAGGGTACGCCGGCCATGGAGCTCAGCCTGTACTCGCGCGACGTGATCGCGATGGCCACGGCGGTCTCGCTCTCGCATGACATGTTCGATGCCGCGCTGCTGCTGGGCGTGTGCGACAAGATCGTTCCCGGCCTGCTGATCGGTGCGTTGCATTTCGGGCACCTCCCGACCGTGTTCGTACCCGCCGGGCCGATGACCTCGGGCCTGTCCAACAACGACAAGGCCCGCGTGCGCGAGCTGGCCGCCCAGGGGCAGGTGGGCCGCGAGGAGCTGCTGCGCGCCGAGTCGCAGGCCTACCACGCGCCAGGCACCTGCACCTTCTACGGCACGGCCAACAGCAACCAGATGTTGCTCGAGGCCATGGGTCTGCATGTGCCGGGTACCGCGTTCGTGAACCCGGGCGCAGCCTTGCGCGAGGAGCTGACCCGAGAGGCCGTGCGCACCGTGTTGGGTTACGGCACGCCGCTGGCGGGGGGACATCGGGCCCCGGCACCCTGCGCGCCGATCGGCCACGTGGTCGACGAGCGTTCGATCGTGAATGCGATGGTGGCCCTGTTGGCCACCGGCGGCTCGACCAATCACCTGATCCACTGGGTGGCGGTGGCGCGTTCGGCCGGCATCGTGATCGACTGGGACGATTTTTCAGCGCTGTCCGACGTGGTGCCGCTGCTGGCGCGCGTGTACCCCAATGGCAGCGCCGACGTGAACCAGTTCCAGGCGGCCGGCGGCCCTGGCTACGTGATCCGTGAATTGATGGATGCCGGAATGATGCACTCCGAGGTGCTGACCGTGCGCGCCGGTGGCCTGCACGAATACACGCAGCTGCCGCAGGCCGGCGCATCGGGCGGGCTGGCGTGGCGCGATGCGGGTCCCTCGGGCGACACGTCCATCGTGCGGCCGGCGACCGAGCCGTTCAGCGCCAGCGGCGGCCTGAAGCTGCTGCTGGGTAACCTGGGACGCAGCGTGATCAAGGTGTCGGCGGTGCCGCGGGAACGGCATATCGTGCAGGCGCCGGCGCAGATCTTCGATTCGCAAGAGGCTCTGCTGGCGGCTTTCGCGGCGGGCGAGCTCGAACGCGATGTGGTGTGCGTGGTGCGCTGGCAAGGCCCGAGTGCCAATGGCATGCCCGAGCTGCACAAGCTGACACCGCCACTTGCCGTGCTGCAAGGCAAGGGCTTCCAGGTGGCGCTGGTTACCGATGGCCGCATGAGTGGTGCCTCGGGCAAAGTACCGGCGGCGATCCATGTGTCACCCGAAGCTGCGGCGGGCGGCCCGCTCGCGCGCCTGCGTGACGGCGATGTGGTCCGCCTGGACGCCGATGCCGGCATGCTGCAGGCCCTGGTGGAGGAGGCTGAATGGAACGCCCGCGAGGTGTTGACCATGCCGCCTGAACTGGTGCTCCAGAATGGCCTGGGTCTGGGCCGCGAGCTGTTCGCGGGCATGCGACGCAATGCGCTGAGCGCGGAACAAGGCGCTTGCTCATGGCTGTGACCCCGACCCTGACCTCGCTGCAAGTCATGCAGGATGCGCCGGTGATCCCGGTGATCGTTTTGCACGATCTGGCCCATGCCGTTCCCATGGCCCGCGCGTTGGTCGCCGGCGGGGTGCGCATGCTCGAAGTGACCCTGCGCACCCCAGTTGCGCTGGCCTGCATCGAGGCCATAGCCCGTGACGTGCCGGAGGCGATGGTGGGCGCCGGTACTGTGCGCAGTGCTGCGGATGCCCAGGCTGCGGCCATGGCCGGAGCACGTTTTGCGGTCAGCCCGGGTTATACCCACGCGATCGGACAGGCCTGCCGCGATGCCGGTCTGTCGCTGCTGCCCGGCGTGGCCACCGGCAGCGAGATCCTGCAGTGCCAGGAAGACGGGCTGACCGAGCTCAAGTTCTTTCCGGCCCTGCAGGCGGGCAGCTTGGCGATGCTCAAGGCCTGGAGCGGCCCGTTCGGCGACGTGCGTTTCTGCCCGACCGGCGGCATCAGCACGACCAACGCCGCGGAGTTTCTGGCACTGCCGAACGTGGCCTGCGTCGGCGGGTCGTGGCTGGTGCCGGGCGATGCGCTGGCGCAAGGCGACTGGGCCCGCATCACGCAACTGGCGGGTGCATCGCGCGCCCTGCGTGCCGGGACGGCCTGATCGAAGTCCAGGCGTGGGTGATTACAGTGAAAGAGTTTCACGAAAAAAAACGCGGCATTGCCGCGTTTTGAAGCTCAACAGGGTCGATCTAGGTTCTGCGATTCGCTGAATCCTTCAAAGCTTCTTTCACATCGCCCACTTTCTTCTGCGCAGTGCCTTCCACCTGCTTGGCCACACCCTTGGCCTGCTGACTCTGGCTCCCGACCATCTCGCCGGTTTTCTGTTGCACTGTACCGGCGGCGTCTTTGATGGCGCCCTTGACTTGGTCCTTGTTCATGTCGAATCCTCCTTGGTGGTTGAACGCCTTAAACGGCGATTGCCTGATGGCGAGCCCATGGTAGGTGGCACTCATCTTTCGAGCCACCGGCCTTGAACGGGTTCGGCTGTGGGCAATCTCCTACACCTGGAGCGAGTGGTGTCACGTGCCCTATCGCCGAGTGGGTAGGAGCCGTCCGACGCACGATCATCGCGCCCGCTGATGGATAGAAAGTGGAAGAACGCGATCATGGACCCTGCTGGTGCAGCTATCGGAGGTACTGAAAACCTGGGGGTTCAGTCGATCCATGCATCGGTTGCTTTCTTAACCATCACTGAAGGAGTTGACCATGAAAAAACCAACATCTCTCACTGCGATTGCCGTGGCTGCGGTTGCCGCTTTGGCGTTGAACATCAGCGCTGTACAGGCACAAGAGAAGAAGTCGGCGGTCATGACCGACAACACGACAACCTCCATGGACAGGACCCTGGACTACAGCGACCGTACCCGGATGAAAAGCTGGACCAGCGACAAGGACTTGCTCGCGTCGAACCTCAAGAAAGGCGCCAGCAAGGGCGACTACATGAAGGCGATTGCCGACGCCGGGTTCACCATCACTGCTATCAATTCCGACAAGCCCGACTACCTCGAGTACGAAGTGGTGAAGGGCAAGGATTCATACGAAGTCCAGATCGATTTGGACAAGGGTACCAAGATGGGAACCAAGGTCGAGGTTGATCGCAACCTGTGGCGCTCCGATGCCACCAAGACAGCAATTCGCAGTGGCAAGGCCGTGGCCGCGACCCAGTTTACGCCTGGTGGCGAACGATACAGCGACCGCGCGTATGCCAAGAACTGGAACAGCGAGAAAGACAAGCTGCAGAAGGCGCTGGGTACCGGCAAGGACCTCACGGCGTACCAGGCAGATCTCAAGAAGATGGGTTATCAGGTCACCTCCACCAACGACAAGGACAAGAACTATGTCGAAATGGAAGTCGTGAAGGGCAACGACAGCTACGAAGTACAGATTGATCTGGACAATGCCGGCAAGGGAAAGAAGGTCGATGTGGCAGCCAACATGTGGCAGTCGGAGGCGACCGACAAGGCGCTGTCCGCCCACAAGAATTGACGCGCAAAGGCAGAGGGCTGGTCAATGATCCGGATGCATCCCGATGCCATGCCTGACATGCGCCACAGCGGGGCTTGGACACAGCCCGCCGCCCGGAGCCCGCGGCCAGTGCCATCATGCTTGACGAAGTAATAGCCGCACTTCGAAGCGAGTTCCAGGATATCGCCGATGTTGGCGAGGTGACGCGCATCGTGGTGCGGGTGTTGCTGGCGGCCCTGTTGGGGGCTTTGCTTGGCCTGAACCGCGAACGTTATGGCAAGGCGGCGGGTTTGCGTACCCATATGCTGGTGGCCATGGGTAGTGCGGCATTCGTGATCGCGCCGCACTTCGCCGGCATGGGGATCGCTGATCAGAGTCGCGTCATTCAGGGCGTGATCGTCGGCGTCGGCTTTCTCGGGGCTGGCACGATCATCAAGCACAAGAATGACGAGCAGGTGATCGGACTGACAACGGCTGCCAGCGTCTGGATGACCGCGGCGATCGGCGTGGCTTGCGGCTTGGGGCGCGATTCCACCGCCATCATCCTGGCGGTGCTTGCGTGGGTCGTGCTCAGCTTGGTCGACCGTTTCTCCAGCGCGGCAGGAAAGGATGCGCCCCAATGAAGATGGCCCCATGTACCGCATTGCGTGACCTCCGGTACCCGACATCCTGTCGTCCCAGCCGCAATGCGCAGCCTAAAGCCCGGCGGATCGATCGCGCACCCGTTCACATGCTCGCCCTGGGAGAATCCGCCCAGGATCCGCTGAAACTGCCGCCGTATCCGGTGACACCGGAGCCGCCGGCGCCTCCGATCGAGGCACCGCCTTCAGAGTCACCTGTGCCGATTCGTGAGCCGCCCGAGGTCCGGTCGCAATCGTCGATCAAGTCTGTGTCGCGACACCAGGACCCGAGCCTGCGCCGCCCGGCAGCGTGGCCACCCGCCCATATCCTTGTCCAGGCACGCAACCCTCACTAACGCTGCCACCCAGGCCTTCAATGCGGTTGCGCAGATTGACCACTGAGTCGTCTTGCGGATGTGGCAATGTCGAAGCCGTCGCGTCACCATCGTCATCGACCGCGACCTGCAGCATGTCACCCTGGATGGAATTCAGGCGTATTCGCACGTACGTCGCATCGGCGTGCAGCGCCACATCGGCCAATGCGCTTTCGACCCACCGGTAAGCAAGCACCCGACTGTGGTCACTGGCCGCCACCTCCTCCAGGATGAGGTCGGTCGAAAGTCGCGTACGCGTAGAAAACTCATCGGCCAGAACTTCCAATGCCTCGCGCAGGCCCAGGTTGTGCAGCGCGGAGGGCATCAACTCTTCCATGATGCTTCTTTTGAGGTGAATGCCCTGATCCAGAGTGTCGGCCAGGTGGTCCAGCCGAACCATGGCCTCTGCAGACTGCTGGCCATCGACCAGTCGACGCAAACGCGCCATGTCGAGCTTGGCCGCGGTCAGAATCGCACCCAATTCATCGTGCAGGGTTCGCGCCACTCGTCCGCGCTCGTCCTCCCGGACCAACTGCAGGCGTTCGTTCAGCCCGCGTAACTCCTGGGTTCGTACCTTCACTTCGGCTTCCAGCCGCTCCCGTTCACGTTGGAGATCGTTGGCATGCAGGCGCTGCTCTTGTTGCAACGCTGCGCTCTTGCGCAGGTAGTAGATGAACCACAACAGCGACAGCGTCATGGTTGTATGTACACCAATGCGTCCGAGGTTCAGTGTTGCGAGAACACGCGCACCCTGGGCTTCGGCCTTGCTGCGGGCAATGGAGAGCAACGCAAGGGCTGCCTGGCGGACTGCTTGCATTTTCTCCCATCCGATATCCGTCAGCAACAGCTCTCGCGCTGCTGCAACGCGGCCCACTTCATGCAAGGTTATGGTTTCCTCCAGCTCCGACAGTCGCTCATCGGTACGAGCCGCCAAAGCGTCAATGTAAGGTCGCAAGACAGGGTCGTTGCCAAACCTGGCCCGCAAATGCGCCAAGGCGCTTTCAATGTCGCGTCGGGCCTCGGCGCCTGGCAACAGGTATTCTTTACGGGCAGTGAGCAGATATCCGCGCTGCGATGATTCTGCATCCACCAGTCGGTGCAACACCACCTCGACGGACGCGTTCTCGCTGTCAATGCCGCGCATGCTGACAAATGCATGTTGCGCACGCTGGTAGGCGACTTCGTTGCCAGCGAAAACAGCCAAAGCAAGGAGCAGACCGATGATGAATGCGGCCGCTGAGCGCTGGTTCAGCGGCTCGCCCCTGCCCGCCTTTCCAATCGTTGGAATCAACATGGGCACCTGCGGGGTGCTCAGTGCAACCCGCCCGCCACGGTCGCGGTGCCGTCGGAGATGGTGGCGCAATAGTCGATCAAGTCTTCGATCTCGCTTGATTTGTCGAACACGCGATCGGCACCCAACGCGGTGCAGCGTCGGCGAATGTCCTGCGTGGCATAGTTGGTCAGCACAACGCGCTTGGCGTTGATATTCATCCGCTGCACTGATCGCAGCACCGACATCCCAGAGCCCGAAGACAGGAACAAATCGATGATCATCAGATCGATATCGTCGGTTCCCTGGCTCAGCCGTTCGAGTGCAGTGGCTTCATCTGCGGCTGTCCCGACCACCCTCACGTTTGCAAGTTCTTGCAAGGTGTCCGTGAGGTTGTCCCTGATGACGAGATTGTCCTCCACGAGGTACGTTCTGACAACCGACATGTCTGCTTACTCCATTCGGTGAAGCCACCATAACTTGGACAGTGTGCGGGCAGGTCGAAGACGCGTCTGTCAGTAAAGTTCGCCAGCACTTGTAGGACCCTGGGCCAGCGCGTGGATCGCATCGCTCTGCGATATCGGCATCGTCCTACTCGATCCGGTGCATTTCTCCTTCAATCCAATTTTTTGCTGGCCAATACAGTAGGTAGCACACACCTTTCACCGGTGTGTCCATTGAAGTCAAGGAAGTCGACCCATCCTTTTTCGTTTTTCAGGAGATTGCCATGAACCAGCCCGCATCCGTTTTCCACACGCCAGATCTCGTCACCGAACTCGTGCAACGCACTGCCGACAAGACAGAACAGGCAGTATCAGCCACCAAGAGGGCCGTCAGCCAGACCGCCGCCACTGTCAGCGAGGGCCTCGACCATTTTCAAGAGGCCAGTCAGTCCGCCTTGACCAGCGCAGCCGGTCAAGCCGATGCGCTGGCACGCAAGGGGATCGAGCAGGCGCGGCGCGCCAGTGCTGCCGTTCGTGAAACCGCGCAGGAGACCGGTGACCGCACCGTGGCGTACATCCGCGATCAGCCGATCAAGTCCGTCCTGTTTGCTGCTGCCGCTGCAGCCTTGATCACGATGGCTCTGAGTCGCCACCAATCATCGCGCTGACACCGCGATCGAGAACCGAATTGGATCATTGGATCCGACCCGAGACGTTGTAAAAAGCCCACGCCATGCCCATTGGCCATTGCTGCAAGACACTTTCATGATTCATCCGGTCTTTACCAAGTTGGCGTCGCAGCCCGGGCTGTTTGCGGAGCACTTCGGGGCCTATGCCGAGCTCGCCGTTGCAGAGGCTCGGCAGTTCGGCGCGAACTTGCAGGCGCGCGCACTGTTCGCCGCTGTGGCTCTGTTCACTGGTACCACCGCCCTCATCGTAAGCGCCGTAGCTGGCATGTTGGTGGCGGCGCACGGATGGAACACGATGCCAGCACCGTGGGTGGTTGTGGCAATCCCGGCCGTGTTCTGGCTCATCGCGGTGTCCTGCGGAGTGGTCGCATGGAGGTTGAAAGTCTCACCGGTGTTTCAGTTGGTGCGTGAACAACTGGGTTCCGATTTGGATCTGCTTAAACGTGCGGGGAAGACATGACAGGCACCACGGATGCGAACAACAGTGTGCAACAGGGCGATCCCCGCTATGCCGCATTGCAGCGGCTCTGCGCCTCGCGGACTCGGCTGCAGGTTGCGTTGATTCCGCAACCTCGCGCGCAGGGCGCGTCGTCTGCGATTGGCGGCGAGAACAGCGACTGGGCGAGAACCGCTCGGACGTTGTGGCGATTTGTCCGCTCACGCGATGGCGCAGGTTTGCTCCAGACGGTACGCAGTGTCATGGGCCATTGGTGGACCGGACACCCGTGGCGGCCCACGGTGTCGTTGCTCGGTGATGCGGTTGACGCGGAAGTCGGGCCCTGGGTACGCAAGCATCCGAGCAGTGCCATTGCCTTGGGCATCGGTGCTGGCGTTGCCATTGCGTGGATCCGCCCTTGGCGATGGAGTGCCTTGCATACGCAAGCCCGGTCTGTCCGACGCTCTGCCGCGCACTGGGTGGTCAGTGAACTCACGTCACCCGCCATGCAGATGCTGTTCGCCACGTCGATGGCTGCCTGGCTTGGGCAACGCAACGCAAATCGTTCAGCAGCGCCAAGTCCACCAGGCGAGCCGGTGCGACCAGCTTCCCCGTGATGGTCACTTGGCAACATGGGCAAAGCGACTTGCGCCGGCCCGATTTAACCTGACTTCAAGGGCAAGGAGGGACTGAGACCATGGGCAAATCCACCCCATACCATTGGGACAGCAATGTCCAAGGCCGGCTGGAACGTCACCTTCAGGACGAAAATTTCGATGCCCCGGCCGTTGCCGCTGTGGCATCGATCGACTGGGAGGATCTGGCCAAGCGCATGGACGCCCTGCGTGCGCGGCTTTACAGGGAGACCGAGGAGTACCGTGCCGCTCTGCGACGACGCCGCCGCGCAAGCGGCGTGGACGCGTCCGCGCCACGGCGTTTCGGCGACTGCAGTTGATCGAGCTTTGAATGACCCGCTCGCGGCCTCGATGGCAGCGTGCCCCCGGCCGCCCGTGCCGTCGAACGAATTGTTTATGTCTGCGCTGGTCTGGTTGCTCAGCCCGTGGGTCATGGCCCCATGGGCGAGGTAATTATTGCTGGCAAGGGTGACCTGGTGTCGCACCGGGTGCGGTAGGTGCTCACCGTTTGCAGGCAATGGCAAGCGTGAACCGCTCAGGTGCCCGCCACTGTGCCAGCGGGTAGATCAGAAGCGGTATTGAAGTCCCACACTGGTGGTGCGTACCCAGTCGCGGTTGTTGCCGGCGAAATCGTACCGTGTGCGGTCTGCTTCCAGCACGGCTGACCAGTTGGTGGCAAAGTCCCAGCTCGCCCCAATCGCATAAGTCGGACCCCAACCGTTTTCACGGCCGGATGCGATACCGGTGCCAGCCGCAGAGCTCACCCGTGTACGGCCGTAGTTCGCACCGAGTTTTCCATAAAGGCTGAATTGGGAACCGAGGGGTAAGCGGCCCACCAAGCTTAGATTGATACCGTGTGCTTCTGTCGTGCCACCCGCACGCCTGACATTTCCGGGGTTGGAATAGCCAACTTCAGCGCCGAAGTACGGGTTGAACAACCCTCCCAGGTAGATCTTTCCGGTGGAGTCGGAGTTGTCGCATCGCAACGCCAAAGCACCGCAAGAAGTCTGGAAGTCGCTGCGCCCCACGTTGATGCCGAAATAGCCGTTGTTCGTGTACGGTATCCAGGAAGTCCGATTGGCGTCGTAGGGGGTGCTGGACATGGTGGTCTGAGCCTGCGCCGCAACCGCCGTGCCCAGTGTTACGGCCAGTGCCAGCGCTTGAAACGGAAGGCTGCGGGTGAGTCGTGTCATGCTTGTGAACTCCTGATGGTGTGGATGTGTGACGATGCACAGCAGTGTCTCTTGCACAGCGTGCCCGTCGTGTAGGAAATGGCCGTTTGTTCTTGTCAGCGGCAACGCCGGATCCATGAAATGAACGCATCTCAGGGGAGTTCGGCGGTAGGACATGGCCGACAACCGGACCCGACCCAGTCCGATTGGCCACCACATCACGCGCGCCTATCATGAGCTGGTCGGCGGTAAAGTCGGAAAATCCGGCTCACTGAACTGGCGCCAGTTCACACTCGTATAACTTGCCACCAGTGGCGAAAGAAGGAATCCCGATGGCGATGCCCCCCGACCCGTCCAGCCCGGAAGATGCAGGCCCGAAAGAGGTCGTTGCCAGAGATCGTCCGTCGTTGCCGACACTCAATCGTTCTTACGGTGACGAGCACGGCGGCTATGTTTCCAGTCCCACCGAAGAACATACACTGCAGCACGAAGAGACAGGGGAGTTCGACTACGGAATCGAAGGCGGTCAGAGCCAGAATTTTGGCGCTGATGCCGTCGGGGGGAGCGGACCTGACAGCCCGCAGGAAGCCAAAGTTCCCGCACTTCCGGCGGACAAGCGCAGCCCAGAAAAGCCTTGAAACCCGCCACGGCCGTCGGGTCCGGAATGCCACGATGGGGTCATTGAAAAGCCCCGCGACCATGGGTCGCCGTGTGTGGTCTGAACGAATAACGCGGGTTTCACGGCCTGCCGAAGTCGTCGTCAGGGTGGCGTCTTCTTCTCAGCGGGGGACGGGAATTCCTTGCGGGCCAATTCGGTCACCACCGGTGTTCGCCCTGTGTCCTGCTGCCCGGCGGCCAGATCGCGGGCAGCTTGTTCCACCCGAGCGTCCTTCTTGGCCGGGTGGCTGTCGCTGGACTCGTCGTGCTCGTGCGGCAAGCGCGGCTCGGGTTGCCCGTGTCGACTGGGCAAGGTCTGCCCATTCGCAGGCTCGACAGGTTGCTGGCCCATCAAATCAGCCAAAAAATCAGCAATGCGACTGCCGGCACGCCTAACAGCCATGCGATGAAATACTTGCCCATGATGCATCTCCCTGAAGTGGTTGAACAGCGGCGGGTCAGATGGCAGTATCCACCGGTGTATGAAGGTTTTCAGTCTACGACGTGCCGGTGCCGAAGGCTGTAGGACGTCGCCTTGTCGACATGCCGGCGAGAACATCGCTGCGTCCTGGCTTGTCGGCGGGCAGCAGTGCCCGCGCTGACGTGGTCAAGCTGCATCGGGTGGACTGGCGTCTGATCTTTTTTTGCTCTCGTGGACCCGCATCAGCGGTGTGGCGGAGACCCCGTGCAGCAGGATAGACAGCGCGACGCACACCAGCGTGGTGGCCAACAACTCGTGCGCCAGCGTACCACTGACCCCGTGCTCCATCGCGAAGACCAGGTAGAACAGGGAGCCAATGCCCCGTATGCCAAACCATGCCACCAGCCAACGCTGCCGGCCCGCGAGCTGGCGGCCACGAAGCACCGCCAGCACCGACATCGGCCGCACCACCAGCAACAGCGCCAGCGCGTACATGAGGTGCATCGTCTCGATCACCACGCTGTGCAGTGCGACACCGACGAACAACACGATGGCCGCCTCGATCAGCCGCTCGCAGCGCTCGCCAAAACTGTGCAGCCGTTTCGCCAGTGCTTTCGCTTCGGGCGCTGTTGCGTCGATTTGCAGGGGTCGCATCAGCATCACGCCTGCAGCGAACGCAACTACGAACGAAGACACCTTCAGCGCCAGAGCAGCCCCGTAAAACAGCGCTACCGCGCCCACATACAGCAGTTCATCGCGCCTGATGGGATCGCCCGCGCGCACCCGCCAGCGCAATACAGCACCGAGCACCCAACCGCCGCCGGCACCGACCGCGGCCCCGCCGCCGATCGGCCAGAGAAGGTCGTGAACCCACCAGTTGCGCCAGCCCTCGCCGAGCTCATGCATGCCGAGCAGCCCCAGCCCCAGCATCACGGCCGGCAGCGCGGCGCCGTCGTTCATGCCGCCCTCGGCGGTGATCGTGGTGCGCACTGGCTCCCGATCGGTGTCCGAGCGGATCTGGACATCCGAGGCCAGCACCGGGTCGGTCGGTGCCAGAATCGCCCCTAGCAGCATCGCTGCCGGCAACGAAAGCCCGAGCAGCCAGTGCCCCAGCAAAGCGGTGAGCCCGATCATCGCCGCCATCCCTGGCCCTGCCAGTATCAGCGCCGGCGCCCAAGCGCGCAGCGTGGGTGGCACGCGCAGCCGCATACCCACCGCAAATAGCGACACCAGCACGGCGATCTCGGTGAGCACGACCAGCATGGGCGCATCTCGCACGAGCGCCTGCGTGCTAGGAGCACCGAGCAGGTTGCCGGCCAGCCAGCCCAACACGAGGTAGATCAGCGCCGGCGACAGCGGCAGCCGCCGCAAGACGCGCTCGGCCAGTACCAGCACCAGCAGCGCGACGCCCAGCAACAGCAGTGCCGAGGTCAGCACATTGAACTGCGTCACAGGGTAACGACCAGCAGCGGGGCCATGTTTACCCCAGTAGCGCCGGGTTGTTCCACCAGATCACCGCGTTGAGCACCCCGGCAAACGACACCCACGCCCACAGCGGCGCCAGCAGCAGGGCAAAGACGGGGCGAATTCGCCAGAACGCGCGGACCGTCAGCCCCACCAAGAGCCACAGCACCCCGATGTCGATCAGCGCCCATAGGCCCAGGTGCCAGTCAAAGAATAGCCAGGACCACAACGCGTTGGGCACCAGGGCCAGGCCGTAAAGCGCAAGGCCGTTGGAGCCTGGCACTGCGTGGCGGTGTCGCCACACCAGCCAGGCGGCCAATGCCATCAACACATACAACACGCTCCACGCCAGGCCAAACACAGGTGCCGGTGGCGCCCATTGCGGAAGCCGCAGTGCGTCGTAGAACTGCGCCGCGCGCGCTGACCCCCAGCCAGCCACCACCGCAGTCAGAAACGTCAGCCCAAACCAAAGCAGTGCACCACGGGCGCTGTCGGCCGACAGCGCCCGGGAAGCGGGCTTGTGGTGTCGGATGGCAGCGCCTGACAAGGCCTCGCCCCAAAAGATGTTGTCCATGATTTCTCCTCGTTTTGGCGGGCGGCCGAAGGTAGCCAGGGGTCGCTGATGGTGGACCGTGCCAAGGGTAGCGGATTGCGGGGCGGCCGCCTGTCGGACAACACGTGCAATGCGTGCCCGTCGTCGCGCCAACGGGCTCGAGCAGGCACTGGGCGCAACACCCCGCAGCGTAAGAAGCGTCCTACACCTTGTCCTGCCGCCTTCCTATGGCGTGGCAAGACACCCAAGCGCACCATTGGAAGACCCACCCCAACAGACACTGCCATGTTCAGCACCGAAAATTCTCCATTCCATCGACAGCAGGCCGGTGCGCGGGCCATTCATGCGGATTCGGTTGTCCTGATCCGCCAGTACGACGCGCTACGCCTGCAACTGGTGGACCTCTATTCCGCCGTCCCGCCGGATGTCGTGGCCATCGACCAGGCGGTCAATGAGCTGGCCCAGCTTCAGTGGGACATCAAGGGCGCGTCTGGCTTGATCGGCAACAACCCGATCGAGGACTGATCAGCCAGTCAGAGGGGCCGGCAGCTTGGAGAAGGCGCCATGTGTTGCTGTGCAGGCGCTGCATCTCGACCGGTGGGATCGTTGGCTTGGCCCATCGGTAGCCAGTCAGCGCCCTATCGGATTTCGTCCTACTTGAAAGTCACTGCCGGTACTACAGGAAGCAACCATTCAAGCGCCTAAAGTCGAATCACGACTTGTGCAGTTTTCAATTGGCATTGCCGATTGGGCCAAGTCTGAATCACCGGAGATACCGAAATGGACCTTTTTTCAGCGGTCAATGCGTTTGTCCCAGCCTGGATATTCTTGCCACTGTTGCTCGTCGGAGTGGTAACTTTGTTCACAACGCCCAAGGTTGGCGGCGACCTTGATCGAGCGTCACAGTCGGCCGAGCGTCCGCACGCCAACGCACGCTAAGTGAAGTCTGAAAAACATGCCGCCGGTCAGTCCCAAAGCGCGGTTTGACGTTGACTAGCCGGGCAGGCGTGAACTACCATTGCCAACATGCGCATCTCGCCCGATAAAACATCGCGATATGCGCTTCTGCAGCGCGTCGCACCTTTGCTGCGCCATCAGATATTGGGCAACTTCCATCCCCTCGGTTTGTTGGCCGATCTGGTGGTTCGGCATGTAAACGCCGGCAACGACGACAAGGCGAAGCACTTTGCCTTGAACTTGCAGGATCTGACACGGGCAACCCGAGATGCAACCTTGTCCTTGTTTTCCTGGCTGTCCGATGAGGAGCAAAGTCCCAGCAACGCAGGGCAAGCACTCGCGACCTGTGTGGAACTGGTAAGCTCTGAATTCGCGATGCGTGGTATTGCTCTCGAAGCCTCGATAGAGGTGGACGCATGGGTACAGGCGAGGGCGATTCGGGAGTTGTTCTTGGGATCACTGTACGCTGTGACGGATCAAGATTCTCCACCGCAGGAAGTCCGCGTGCGCGCGGTTGCAGGTGTTTCAGCGGTCGAAATCACGATCGATGTCAGTGGCTCGACTTTGTCCGACGGCCCGCCGGTGTGGCGCATTACCGAATCCGATGTGCATTCCCTTGCGGAATTGAATAGCTGCCACGTCATGCGCGCTGGCACGCGAACCATACTTTACGTTCCGTGCAGCGAGTCGTCCGCCGGCTCCCAAGGAAACTCCACATGAAGCGTGCATCACAACTCGATGGGCTGTCGCCGACCTGTGCATGGTTGATCGGTGGCGTCCCGCAGGTTGCCTTGAGACCGAATCGCCGGGGTTTTTCTGCAATGCGGATGTCGGCGGTGGCAGGGGCCGCAATGTGCGTGTTACTGGTGGCATGCGACCCCGTGAAATCCCCGACCATGCCCAAACCGCCTGCCCCGAAGACCGTAACATCACCGTCTTTCAGCGCAACGGCCACGCAAATGCCCCTCTCCCTGAGGTGTGGCTGGCGCGTGGGTGAAGCTTCAGCGTCACCGTCACACCCACCACTTGCAACTGATGATCGGGTAAGTGCCTGCGCACTGTTGCACGTTTGGTTCTTGCCAGCCGCGTCTCCTATCCGCTCGACTGCTTTTGCGCCATTCAGGTCTTCATGATTCTTTTCCGTCTGCTGCTTGTTGATCGAGTCCATGGCGGTTTCTCCTATCGTGGTGAGTTAGAGCCGATATCAGTTAACCGTCTGGCAAGTGCAACACCCACACGGATGACCGACGTTTTCAATTCCTGGCGGGCACGGCATTCAGCAAGCTCTCCAAGGTCGCCAGATCCGCCGGCTTGACCAGGTGGTAGTCGAAGCCGGCTTCCAAAGCGCGGCGGCGATCTCCCTCCTGGCCCCATCCAGTGAGCGCGACCAACACCAAGCCTTGGTTCCCGTCTTCGCGCCGTATGCGGCGAGCCGCTTCGTAGCCGTCGATTCCCGGCAGACCGATGTCGAGCAGGATGGCGTCAGGCCGCAATCTCGCCGCAGCGGCCACCGCCTCGATGCCGTCGTGGGCGACGTGGACCTCGTGCCCTATCGCCTCCAACAACATCGCCATGCTGGTGGCCGAATCGACGTTGTCGTCTACGACGAGCAGCCGCCGACCGATCGTCGCGGCAAGCTCGGGGCCCGACAACGCAGAGGGCGCCGTAATCGTCTCGCTCAGCGCTGGCAGTCGAACAACAAACGCGCTCCCTTGCTCTGGGCCTGCACTGTGTGCCTCAACCGTTCCGGCATGCAGTTCGACCAGTTGTTTGACCAGCGTCAGGCCGATGCCAAGTCCACTCTGCGAACGACCGAGGGAGTTATCGATCTGCATGAACATATCGAAGATGTGCGGCAGCTTATCGGCGCCGATGCCAATGCCCGTATCGCGTACCCAAACGACAGCATTCAACCCGTCTCGCTCCGCAGTCAGGTCGATGCGACCGCCAACGCCGGTGAACTTCGACGCGTTGCTGAGAATATTGCCTATGACTTGCGTCAGCCGCACAGGATCGGCATTGAGATAGATCGGCTCGGGAGACGGCGTCAGCGTCAGCACCTGTTGCATCCGGTCGGTGAGCGGCTGCGCCGATTCGACCGCCTTGTACAGCACGGTAGCCAAGTCAATCCGTTCCGGTCGCAGCGCGATCTTGCCGAGGTTAATGCGGCCTGCATCCATCAGGTCGTCCACCAGCCTTACCAGTTGTCCGAGCTGCCGCTGCATCAGATCGAGCGCCGGCCGGCTGGACTCAACCGCATTGCCCGTGTGGCGGAGCATATGTAAGGCATTGCTCATCGGCGCAAGCGGATTGCGCAACTCATGCGCGAGGAGCGCGAGGAACTCGTCCTTCTTGCGGTCAGCTTCCTTGACGTCCTGGATGTCAGTGTTCGTACCAACCCACATCAGCGTCTGTCCTTGGTGGTCCTTTAGCGCTACCGCCCGAGTGACGTGCCACCGGTATTCGCCATCTAAGCGGCGAAAGCGATGCTCGAAATGAAACGGCTCACCGGTTTCGAGCGAATGTTTCCATCGACGTACGTTCTCTTGCAGGTCAGCGGGATGAATAAACTGCGTCCAGCCCCAATCCTTGATTTCCGCGAACGACAGGCCGGTGTAGTCGAGCCACTGCGGGTTGAAATAGTCAACTTGGCCGCCGCGAGTAGCCGTGAAAACCTTCTGTGGCGCAGATTCGGTCAGCAGACGGAAGCGCTCAGCAGCCTGCTGTACCGCCGCCTCGCCGCGTCTGCGCTCGGTAATGTCTTCGATGGCCAATAGTATGAGATCAGCGGTACCTTGAACTCCGGCTAGACGCCGTCCGTTGAGAAGCAGGGTTCGCTCGCCCAAGTCGCGAAATGCGTGGCTCATCTCGAACTCGTCGAATGCAAGGTTTTTTGGCAAAATCTCTTCGAGCAATTTGCGCAGCACCGGCAAATTCCACTGACCGTCGGCAAGGTCATAGACCAAGCGACCCTCCGCAGCGCTGGGGTCGATACGAAACGTTGTGTAGAACGCTTCGTTGGCGGTATGCACGCGCAAGTCACTGTGCAGAACGACCAGGGGATCGCGTACAGCGCGAATGATCGCTTCGGCGGCATCTCGCGCCACTTTGGCATTTTGCTCGCTGCGCTTGAGCGCATCAATGTCGAGCAGCGCAAGGACAGCACCGTCAATCTTGTTGTCGAGGGTTAAGTATGGGCGAGCGCGCAGAGCATACCAGCGGCCCTTCGTGTCTTTCACTTCGCACTCATGCACGCTGACGCTGTCTATAACTTCACGAACGATGCCGTCGAGATCAAGCGCACCTGCCGGCGTGATCCCCGCTTTGGTCGACCCTTGCTCGGAAACGACGTGCAGGTTGTGGCGAACGCTACTCAACGGTCTCCCCACATCGGTGGCGAGTAGGTTGAATGCCGGCTCCGCCAAAGGCGTGAATCGACGGATAGTCAGGTCGCGGCTCAGCACAAGGATGGCGGTGTGAATGTTTCCGTGGAGATTATTCAGGTCGGAATTGAGCCGGCTCAGTTCCAGGTTGCGATCTGCCATCTCGTCGTTGACGGTAATCAGCTCTTCGTTGGTCGACTCGAGTTCCTCCTTCGAGGTCTGGAGCTCCTCGTTAATGCTCTGCAGCTCTTCGTTTGTCGACTGACTTTCCTCGTGCGATGCCTGCAACTCCTCGTTGGCTGCGTTCTGCTCCTCTTGCACAAGTTGCAAGTCGTGGCGCGTCTGGGCCAATTCGCGTTCGGACTCGGCGAGACGAACTCGCAATGCGGCAACCGTATACCGCCCGTTCTTTCCGCGGAAGGTGTCATCGGCCGAAGCAGAAGAACTTCCAGGTTTTGACATCATTCGGGCGTCACTTCTCGTTGTAGTGGTCTCGTCACTGTCGGCGGTGCCCGCAGTCTGATCCGGTGCTTGCGCAACATCCTCAAACAAGATCAAGTGGGACCGTTCCTTGACTGTCTGGAGAGGAATAACCTCGATATTGACTCGACGTTCAGTTCCCTCAACAAGGAAGCGAACGTTCTCAGTGCGCACCGGGTGGCCATCCTTCTGCGCTTTGTTGATCGCGGCACGCAGGGGAAGTATCAGACCATCCCTGGCCATCTTCAAAACATCGAAGCTCGCCTTGCCGTGAGGCGGGGCAAGATAGGTACCGGTTGGCCCGCGAAATTGGATCACCTGCAGTTTTGCATCGACCATCACGCCGGGGGGTGCGTACTTACCGACCATAAGTCGATCGGCCTCATGTCGTGCGCTTAGCTTGTTGCGAATTCCTTCGCGCACAGCGGCAGGGTGTTGCCTCCTGTCGACCAGCGCTGCCGGCTCCGTGTGAGGAAATGTCGTATTCAGCGTGGCTTGCGCCGATACGCCCTTCTTGGCGAATATCTTTTGCTTCTTGTCGATCGGATCGAATAGATCCGTGGATCCGCCGAGCGATTCCGAAGCACCGAGAAACAAAAAGCCTTCGGGCTTTAGCGCGTAATGAAACGCTGGCAGAGCCTTCCCTTGCACAGTTGGTTCGAGATAGATCAGGAGGTTGCGGCAGCAAACCAGATCCAGCCGCGAAAACGGCGGATCGCTGATGAGATTGTGCCGCGCGAACGCGACCCGATCGCGCAGCGACTTGACTACCCGGTAGCCGCCAGCCTCCTCGACGAAGAAGCGGCGCAGCCGCTCGGGTGAAATGTCGGCGGCCAACGTTTTGCTATAAAGACCGAGTCGGGCTTTTTCGAGAAGCGCTTCGTTCAGGTCGGTCGCGAAAATCTGCAGCTTGGGCGCACGAGGCACATCTTCGACGAATTCCGTGAAAGCCATTGCGACGGAATAAGCCTCCTGGCCGGTGGAGCATCCCATCACCCAGATGCGTATATCGTCCTCGCGCCACTGCTTCAAGATCTTTGGGAGGACGACACGCTTCAGAACGTCAAAGGCCTCGGGATTCCTGAAGAAACTAGTCACCGAGATCAACACGTCGGAAAAAAGCGTATCGAGCTCGCCAGTGTTGCCGCGCAGAAAAGCCGCATATTCTGCAACGCTGCCATGGCGACCAAGGACCATTCGACGTGAAATACGGCGCTGGATCGTGGGCGACTTGTAGAGAGAAAAGTCGACGCCGCTGTGGTTGCGGAGGAGGAGTAGCACTTTCGAGAACTCCTCGAACGCCGCGCGAGTATCGTCATGCGTCGCTTTGCTGCGCGCCCGGTTGGCGCCGATGGCGGGCGTGCCGTGCCCGCCCGAGGGTAGCGCGATGTTGAACCCTTGCTCTGCGGTCGCCGTTTCGCGTTCGCGCTCGCCCGCTTCGTGTGGCGCGCGGCTCTTGAGCCGCGAAGCGGCCACATCGATTGGCGCGTCGACAACGTAGGCGTGCTTCGCAATCCAAGCCAGCTCGTGGGCAATGGCCTCCGGCGAAAGTACGAAGTCCACGCACCCCGCTGCTGCCGCATTCCGCGGCATCGAGTCGTACTTGGCCGACGCGTCCTGTGCGAAGGTGATACCACCTTCGGCCTTGATGGCTTCGAGCCCTAAGGTGCCGTCTGTGGCGGTGCCGGAGAGGACCACACCGATGGCGCATTCGCGCTGGTCCTCGGCAAGCGATTCAAAGAAGAAATCTATTGCGTGCTGCGGGCGACGGCCCTCTTGCCGCGGTTCGAGATTGAGCACGCCTTTGACGATCGTCATGTTTTTGTCGGGCGGAATCACGTATACGTGATTCGGCTCGACACGCAGGCCATGCGTGACCTCGCGGGTCGGCATCGTCGTTTGCCGCGCCAGCAGTCGGGCCAGTTCGCTTGCATGAGTCGGGTCAAGATGCTGAACCAACACGAAGCAAATGCCCAGGTCGCTCGGAATATGGCGCAAAAGCTCTGCGAATGCTTCAAGGCCACCAGCCGAGGCACCAATACCAACTACCGCGAATCGTTGCGTTGTCTGATGCCGTGAACTTGCCTTGGGCTGTGGTTTCATCTCTTGCTCGTATGGGCAGACCCCAGAGTTGATGGCGCGCTGGAAGTAAATCAGTATATTGCCATCGAGCTACGCCGTGACCTACCGCGCTTGGAGTTGGAGTCTGACGCACACCACCAGGGGTCCGCAATCACTGAAAATGCGTGCTCAGGAGCGAGCCATGATCAACCTCGGGACTCGCCACCACGGGTGGTCAGCGCACTCGTCGCGTTTCTGGGGGTGTCCATCTCGCTATGGCTGTGCGCCACTGTGTTAGCTGTGGGCAAGCTGGCGTCTTCCGTTCATCTTCTGCAGAATCAGGTGGAGTCCAGCGCAACGCGCGCGGCGCGATCGTCCATCAGGCTAGGCTGCCGCTGGCCACATCGACAACGACTGAGCCCGGCGCCACCCAAACGACTGCGGCATCAGGCGCCGTGGGCGACTGCCGGCCGCGCTGCGTTCTTTGCCATCAGTTTGTGAGTGGACAGCACGGCTTGTGGTCGGCGCGATACGTTCCTTTGAATCAAGAGCAATCGCGTGGGGTCATCGAACTGGCGGCGTCGCCTGAATGAACAACTGTACGTCTTCGAGCACTGGTGCGATCCAGCGCAACGGCCAGGCAAATGCGCCTATCAGAGTCGTATGGCTCGCGCGCGGGTAAAGCTTCAGCGTCACCGGCACACCCACCGCTTGCAACTTTGCTGCCAGCTGCCGTGTATTGCGCTGCGGATTGACCAACTTGTCATTCTCCGCTGCGGCAAGAAAACTACGGGGTGCATCGGGCGGGGTAAAGCCGATGGGCTGCGAGTTTGCCGGGTACTCCGGGTGGAAGAAAACAGGCTTTGCAGCCGGGTTGATGATCGGGTAGAAGTCGTATGGGCCGGCAAGACCGATCCAGCCGGCCAGTTCGCTCGTTGCATGTCCGGCCGCCTTGAGCCAGCGGGCATCGAGTGCCAGCATCGCTGCGTTGTATCCGCCCGAACTGTGCCCCATCACGAATACACGCTTCCGGTCGCCGCCCAGCCCAGCCGCCTGGTCCAAGCCATAAGCCAGCGCTTGCGCGCTGTCATTCAGGAAGTCGGGGTAGCGAACCTCCGGGTAGAGCCGATAGTCGGCGACCATCGTCAACACCCCCCCAGCAGCCAGAGCCTCGCCCACGAACTGGTACTGGGATCGCTCGCCGGTGTTCCACGATCCCCCATAGAAGAAAACAACGACGGGCCAACCAGTGGCCGGCCGAATCGTCGTCGGCGTGTAGATATCGAGCTTTTGACGCGGATGTGTGCCATACGCGACATCGGCCCTGAGGGCATAGCTGCTTCCCGGCGTCACCGTGTTCAGCATGCCGGTGGCGGAGCAGCCAGCCAGTACCCAGGTCGACAGGATGGTGAGTAATGCGAAAAGGCGGGTGATGTTGTGATTCATCGCGTCATCGCGCAGTGGTGTCCGAATGCGGCGGCAATGATTTCCTCGCCGGCGCATTGCAGCAACGGCGGTGGAGTGCTCGGAAACAAAATACGCTCCGGGTGAGCGTAAACAACCATATCGCCATGACGGACCAGACCCACCAGGCACATGCCTGCAGACTGCGCAGTGTCCACCGCGAGCTGCGTGGGCGCCGAGACCGCGGCCATCAATGGTGCCCCGGCCATCGCCGCTTTCTGGACCATCTCGATGCTCGCTCTGCTGGTCACCGCGATGAAGCCACCCTCAGCGGCCAGGCGGGAGCGTGTCAAGGCACCAATAAGCTTGTCTAGTGCATTGTGCCGACCAACGTCCTCACGCAGCTCTCTCACATTGCCATTGACGTCACACCAAGCTGCGGCATGCATCGAGCCGGTAAGTCTGTTCCATGTTTGTCGTTCGCGCATGGACCGCATGGCGTGCATGATCGCATCGCCTTGAAAGCGGATGTCCAATGCAACGGCGGGCACGGGGCGAAACACCTGATCGAGACTCTCGGCACCGCAAACGCCGCAACCGGTTCGTCCTGCCAGGGTGCGCCGTCGATGTTTCAAGGATTCGAAGCTGCGTGCAGATACATCCATGCGCACGGTCATACCAGGGCCGGTTTTTTTCACGTCGCATCCGTACAGGTCAGCTGCATTCGCGAAAATGCCTTCACTGATCCCGAAGCCCAGGGCAAAGTCTTCCAGGTCGCACGGCGTCGCGAGCATGACCGCATGGGAGATGCCGTTGAACTCGAGCGCAATCGCAACCTCCTCGGAGACCCAGTCATCCATCTCAGTGAGGAAACTCTCCCGCCAGCGTAAAACCGGCACGCGCCGCGCACCGGTGTCAGCTTCGATGGCACTGACCGGATCAGTGCTGTGGAATCGGCTGGTCATCGGCTCGCTGCGGGACAACTCGTACCGGCACTCCTTTTGACGCCGGAGTTTTTGAACCCTTGTCGTGATACCAAAGCGGTATCAACGGGTTCATCTCGGGGTAGTAACCACCGATACAGCCAGTGGGAAGCGCAAACGGCGTCACCCGCAAATCGCGGACCTCGCGCGACCCGTTGTCACCAGCATCTCCCACCAGTGATACGAGTTCCCCCGGCTGCAGGCCTGCCCGCAGCATATCCTGCGGGCTCATCAGCACAATGGCGCGATCGCCACTCAAACCACGATGTCGATCGCTGTGACCGTAGATGGTGGTGTTGAACTGGTCATTGGAGCGCATCGTGATCAGATGGAATCGGCCGGGAGCATCTCCGACGCCGAGCGCCGTCATGACGTCTGGCACAGTGAATTTGGCTTTGCCGACATCCGTCTTCCACTGGCGCTCGCGCGCCGCGTTACCGCGGTAGAAGCCGCCGGTATGGAACATCCGCTGGCTCATGTCGTGAAACTCCTCCGGGTAGGTCTGCGCGATCAAATCGCGCACCAGTCCATAGTCGGCGGTCCAGTCGTCCCAGCGCCATTTCGGGTGCAATGGCAAGGTTGCCTTTGCCAGCGCAGCGACGATCGCGAGTTCCGAAAGCAGCGCCTCGCCGGCAGGTTCTCGCTTGCCGATCGAACCATGCACATGGCTGAAGCTGTCTTCTATCGACACGGATTGCTCGCCTCCCGCTTGCAAGTCTTGCTCGGAGCGAGCCAGGCACGGCAGCAGCCAAGCCGATCTCCCGTGAACCAAATGACTGCGGTTGAGCTTGGTCGCGATCTGTACCGTCAATTCCATGTTGGGCCATGCCGCTTCCATCAGGTGTTGATCGGGGATGGCACGGACGAAATTGCCGCCCAGTCCCACAAACGCCTTCACTGATCCGTCAATGATGCCTTCGCAGGCCTCGACGGTGTTTCGCCCCTTGTCCCGCGGCGGCTCGAACTGGAACAGCGCTGCCAGCTTGTCGAGTGGAACGAGCTCAGGCTTCTCCGAGATGCCTACGGTGCGCTGCCCCTGGACATTCGAATGTCCGCGGACTGGCAGAATGCCGGCGCCGGGCCGTCCGATGTTGCCTTTCAGAAGCAGCAAGTTGACCAGCATGGCAATTGTCTGTGTGCCGTGCACATGCTGTGTCAGCCCCATGCCATAGACAGCAATGGTGTTCTTGGCGGCGATGTAGACATCTGCTGCGGCTTCCAGGTCGGAGCGCGACAAACCGCTGCAACGCTCGATATCTGACCAATCGCTTGCGATGGCCTGTGCCTGAAAGGTGTCGAACCCCACCGTATGCTCTTCGATGAACGCCCGGTCGATGACTGAGCCATCTCCGTGCAAGTTCCGCTTGGCGTCGATTGCAAACACCTGTTTGGCCAGACCCATCAATGCCGCGATATCGCCGCCCGGCCTGACCTGCAGATACATGCACGAGAGCTGGGTCGGCGAGTTGGTGATCATTTCCACCGGCGACTGCGGGTTGACAAATTCGATCAAGCCCTTCTCCAGGACTGGATTGAATGTCACGATCTTGCAACCTCTGCGGACCGCTTCCTGTAGTGGGTGCAGGAATCGTGGGCTGTTTGTCCCGGGATTCTGACCAAAGTAGAAAATCGCGTCGCAATGCTCCAGGTCTTCGAGAACACAGGTACCCACTGGCGAACCGATTACTTGCTTCAGGGCCACGGAGGTCGTCTCATGGCACATGTTCGAACTATCGGGAAGGTTGTTGTGGCCATACATCCGCGCAAACAAGGCATACAGATAACTCGTTTCAAGGCTCGCACGGCCGGACGTGTAAAAAACAACACTCAGGGGGTCATGGTCGCGAAGCTGAGCGCCAATTCTGGCAAAAGCTTCCTCCCACGAGACCACCACGTACTTGTCAGTGGCGGCGTCGTATTGCAAAGGGTGCGTCAGGCGACCTTGCATTTCCAGGTCATAGTCCTGCCAATGCCGGAGTTCGCTCAACGTATGTGTTGCAAAGAATGCGGGTGTGCAACGCGCGCTCGTCAACTCCCAGATCGTCGCCTTGGCTCCATTTTCACAAAATTCGAATGTATGCGGGTGTTTGGACTTGCCCCAGGCGCATGACGTACACATGTGGCCGCCTGGTTTGTTCAGCCGCATCAGCGTCCGCAGCACCGCTGGCGCCGGCTTTTCCCGCAACAATACCTCGGCCATTCCGCGAATCGATCCCCAGCCGCCACTAGGCCCTGCGGGATGCTCACTTAGATCATCGTCATTCATCGACTACATCCAGTACTTGGAAATGATGGGGGTCCAGCGCGAGGCGACAGGAAAGTTGCTGCAGACTCCCCAGAACTTTAAGCGACTGAACTGTTTCCCCGTGTAGTCCCGACAATCGCTGCCGTGTAGGAGAAACTCCGAAGTTGCGCACCCCGCGTCGGCGTCGGCCTACGCAGCCATCGGCGTTCGCCTGACAAATAAAAGGCGGTGCAACCTAGCCCGGCAGAACGATCCTCGTTCGACACTGGTGCCCGCATCTCGCAACTCCCGAACCCAACCCACAGGAAAACCAATGTCCAATTTCAACACTGCCGAGCAACAAGCCACCAACCTGGCCGACCGGGCTGCCAACAAGGCCGACAGCGCCATCAAGTCCACCCAGCGGGTTACCAACAACGCACTTGAAAGTTTGGCCGGGGGTGTTCAGAGCCTGCGCGAGCAGGCAGCACCGGCAGTCAATCGCGTCGGCGAGGTGGCGCAACAAGCTGTCAACACCGTACGAGACACTTCCCAGCAAATACGTGAGCAGGCGTTGCTGGCCAGCGACCGCACCGTCAGCTATATCAAGGACGAGCCGATCAAGGCCGTGCTGATCGCCGCGGCGACGGGAGCTGGCCTGATGGTGCTGTTGAGCCTCCTGACGCGCTCAGGCAACCGCGGCTAAAACATCGCAAGGGAGATCTGCAAGGGGCAGTTGAAACCAACCGACCTGCGTCATGCTTATCGACATTGGTTGCGACATAGAACTTTCCGTCAGCGCACCCACGGCGCTCATCTTCTTGCTGCGGGTTCACACCAGCCGCGAACGCGATCTGCAAGGGCCTGAAAATCTGCGCATGGAACCGCAGCTGCCAACGACCCGATATCTGGATTCGTTTGGCAACCGATGCGAACGTATCCAGGTTCCACCCGATGTCTCAGCGGTGCGACTGGTTAATCAGGCACGCATCTACGACAGCGGACTGCCCGACCCCATCGACTACGAAGCCTGCCAGTACGCGCCGCAGGAGTTGCCGCCAGATGTGCTGCAGTTCCTTTTGCCCAGCCGCTATTGCGAGGTCGACAGTGAGCTGCTGGCATTCGCGTGGCAGCAGTTCGGAGCCACGGCGCCGGGCTGGGTACGGGTGCAGGCGATCTGTGATTTTGTGCATCAGCGGTTGCGCTTCGACTACCAGCTGGCACGCGCCAACCGCAGTGCGGTTCAAGGTTTCCATGAGCAGACCGGAGTGTGCCGCGACTTTACGCATCTTGCCGTCACGCTATGCCGTTGCATGAACATCCCGGCACGCTACGCGACCGGCTACCTGGGAGACATCGGCATTGAACCGGCTCCCTATCCGATGGACTTCAGCGCCTGGTTTGAGGTTTATCTGAGCGGTCGCTGGTACACCTTCGACGCACGCCACAACATGCCTCGCATCGGGCGCGTGGTCATGGCCTACGGCCGGGATGCCGGCGATGTGCCGATCACCATGACATTCGGACCCAACACCTTGTCTCGTTTCCAGGTGACCACCCAAGAAGTCTGATGGTTCGAACCATGCAATGCGGTTGTCCTTGCGCGCAGCGTCAGGCCTGCAGGCGGGTATTCGGGCTGGCGTGCAGGTACGCCTCGAAGCGGTCCGCCGGCAGGGGGCGGCTGATCAGGTAGCCCTGGCAGTGGGTGCATCCGTGCGACGCCAGGAATGCGCGCTGGCCCCAGGTCTCGACACCCTCGGCAATGACCGACAGGCCCAGGCTCTGGCCCAGGGCCACGATGGTACGCGCTATGGCCGCATCGTTGGGGTCGGTCAAGACGTCGCGCACGAACGACTGGTCGATCTTGAGCTGGTCCAGTGGCAGGCGCTTGAGGTAGCTTAGCGACGAATACCCGGTGCCGAAGTCATCCAGCGCAAAGCCGACGCCCTGCGCCTTGAGTGCGACCATCTTGTCGATGATGTCTTCCAGGTCCTGCGCCAGCATGCTCTCGGTGATCTCGAGCTTGAGGCGCCGCGGGTCGGCGCCGGCCGCGTCGAGCGCGCCCAGCACACAGGCGACGAAATCGGTCTGTCGGAACTGGTGCACGCTGACATTGACGGCCAGCGTCAGGTTGCTCGACACCGCATCGTCAGCCCAGCGCCGCAACTGCGCGCAGGCGGTCTGCAGCACCCACAGGCCGAGCTCCTGGATCAGGCCCGACTGCTCCGCCACCGGGATGAATTCACCGGGCGAGACCGCCCCGCGTTGCGGGTGGTTCCAGCGCAACAGGGCTTCGGCTCCGACCACCTCGTCGGCTGGGCCGACCTGCGGCTGGTAATGCAGCTCCAGCGCGCCCTGGGCCAGCGCCTGGCGCAGGTCGACCTCCAGCGCAGCGCGCGCCTCGACCGCGGCCTGCATCGCCGGATCGAAGAAGCGCAGGGTGTTGCGGCCGGCCGCCTTGGCCTGGTAGAGCGCCACATCGGAGCGCTTGAGCGTCTCTTCCATCGTACCGCTGTGGGCACCAAACAGCGACACGCCCACGCTGGTGCTGCTGCGGTGCTCGCGCCCGGCAATGTCGTAGGGCTGGCTCAGCAGCTTGACGATCTTCTGCGCCACCGCCGTGGCATTGGCCACCGCCTCCGGCAGGCTGGGGCCGAGGTCGTCGACCAGCACCACGAACTCGTCGCCGCCCAGGCGGGCCACCGTATCGCAATCGCGCACCGATGCGCTCAGGCGACGCGCCACCTGCTGCAGCAGCAGGTCGCCTTTGTCGTGGCCCAGCGTGTCGTTGAGCGCCTTGAAGTTGTCGAGGTCGATCAGCAGCAGGGCGCCTTGGTGCTGGCTGCGAGCGGCCGAAGTCAGCGCATGCTCCAGCCGGTCCTGCAGCAGGCGGCGGTTGGGCAACTCGGTCAGCGGGTCGTAGAAGGCGAGGCGGCGCACGTCGCGCCGGGCCTTCTTGTGGCCGGTGATGTCCCGCAAGACCGTGACAAAGCGCGGTGCGGCGCCCGGCGCCACTTCCTTGCGCGCCACCGAGAGCTCGAACCAGCGCCCGTCATCGCCGATCGGCAGGTGGATCTGCTCACCCTGGGCGTAGCCATGCTGGTATGCCGTGTGCAAGGCTTGCACGACCACACGCGCGGCTTCCGGCGGCAGAACCTGCTGCACGGTCTTGCCGACAGGGCTTTCTCCCCCGTGCGGCAACAGCGTACCGGCCGGGGCACTGTAGGCATAGACATGGCCGTCGAGGTCGGCCTCGAACATCGGGTCGCGAATCGCATCCAGCGTCGACTTGAGCTGGTTCTGTGTCGCCAGGATTTCGGCCGTACGCTCGGCGACCTGGGTCTCCAGGGCGGACTTGTAGGCCCGTTGCGCCAGCAGCAACCGGGCCAGATAGGCCAGCAGCAGCGATACCCCCAGCAGCATGGCCGCACGCCACAGCACCAGACTGCGGTCGAACCAGCCGTCCACGGGTGCAATATCCAGATTCCAGGCGTTGTCGGAGACCTCCAGGCTATTGCGTACCGGCTGGTCCAGCGCCTGGATGCCCGCCGAGGCAGCGATCACGATCCGGCGGCCGGTGTCGGCCTCCAGCTGCCACAACGCGTAGTGGTAACCCTGGTGCTCGAGGTCGGACAGGGCCACCCCTTGCAGCAGGTCCGTCAGCAGCAGCGTGACGCTCGTGAAACCCCAGAACACCGCCTCGCCACCGGGGCCGGGAAGAAACACCGGCAGCCGGCTCACAACGCCGAGTCCGCCCTGGCGCAGGGGAAAAGGCCCGGTAACCATGAGGCGGCCGGTATCGCGCGCAAACCGGGCCGCCTTGCGCTGGGCCGGATCGTTCAGTACGTCGAACCCCACCAGTCTTTCATTGCCCTCCAGAGGCACGGCATGGCGCACCACCCCTTGGGGCGAAATCGAGAGGGCCAGAAAGCGGGGATCGGCCACCAGCAGGCGGCTGGCTGCGCTCTCGAAGTTGTTCACCTGGCCTGCACCTTGCCAGATCATGGCGGCCAATGCGTGATTGGCCGACAGCATGCGTTCGACATTGCGCTGCAGGACCTGGGCGTGGTTGCGCGCCAGGTGCAGTGCCAGCTCGCGCGCGACGGTCTGCCGGCTCTGCTCGTTGCTCCACAACCAGGCGCCCCCGAGCAGCGCCGACAGACAGCCGACCAGCACCGCCACGGCCCACGGCATCCAGGGCGCGCGCGCAAGTCTGGCCATGACGGTACGGTGCATCATGGTCTCAGGCCCGCCCCGGCAGCTTGGAACGGTCCCGTGGCCCTGGTGGGGGTAGGACCACTGGCCTCGTGCCGCCACTGCGCGTGGCTGCTATGCAGGAATCGGCCACACGCTTGCCCCGTTTGCAATGAAGACGCGCCGACCGGGAGTCGGGTTGACAGTATGTCCTCCGGTGAAATCGCCGAACGATGGGAGCACCATGGTCTGGTCGGTCAGCGTAAAGCAGGGCAGGCGCAAGCGTTGACGGGCGCGCCCTTGCAAACGGTAGACCGGATGCTCGTGACCGGCAATCACATAATGGCCGCGCTCGGTCCGCGGAATATGGCGAAAGGAAAACGGAGTCAGCTCCAATGGCTCATCCAGCAGCTCGATGTCCAGACCGGATGGGGGGTCGCCCGCATGCTGGTCGTGGTTGCCGCGCACCAGCGTGCAGTGCAACGCCCGATGGCGCTGGCGCCAGGCCGAAAGAGCCGCCAGCGTGGCCGGTGCATGGGATTCCCGTGCATGCAGGAAGTCGCCAAGGAACAGCAGCTGCCGTGCCGGGTAGCCCGCCAGCAAGTCGTCCAGCCGCGCCAGGTTGTCCGACGTGGTGCCGTGCGGCACCGGTTGACCGAGCGCACGGAATGCCGCCGCCTTGCCGAAATGCGCATCGGCCACGCACAACAATTGACGCGCTGGCCAATACAGCGCCTTGGCAGCGAGCAGCAGCAGCTGCGTGCCGTGCAGGTCGATCGGGTATTCAGCGCTCACAATCCGTGCCGAGTCCGCGGGCGCCGAATCCGAACGCCGCCCGCGCCATCCGGTGCGGGTGCAGCTGGTGTCGTCGCCGGTGCCGGTTGCACTTGCGCTGACAAAGGGGACGGCAACTGCACAGCGACGTCGCGCTGCGCAACGGGCGACCGGCGCCTTCTCTGGGGCGCCGGAGCACTGGCGGTGCCAGCGTCGGCCGCGCGCTCGAGTTCAGCGACCATGCGGGCGATGCGGTCGGCCAGCTTTTCCGAGCTCAGGCTTTCGCGAAACCGTTCGACCATGAGGGGAAAGGCGAAAGGAGAGGGTCGATCCAGCGGCCGCAAATTGAGCCTGCGCTGCTGCAGTTGCGCAAGCGTGGCGCCGAGCCCCTCCACGTCCAGTTCCTGGCGCAGCACTTCCTGCTGTGCCTGGGTCAGCAGCAAATTACCCGGGTCGTATTTGCGGAATACGTCGTAATACAGGCTGGAAGAGGCCTGCAGTTGCCGCGCGCTTTTGGGCTGTCCTGGGTAGCCAGAAAACACCAGACCTGCAATACGCGCTATCTCGCGAAAACGGCGCTGCGCCAATTCGCCGGCGTTGAGGCTGGCCATGACGTCGTACAGCAGCGCCTCGGTGTCGAACAACTCGGAAGCCAGGACGGGTGCCCAGTCGATCGCGGTTGCGGACAGCAGTTCGAAGCCATAGTCGTTGACCGCAATTGAAAAGGTGCTGGGCCGGTGCCGGCCGATGCGCCAGGCCAGCAGGCTGGCCAGCCCCAGATGCACGAGGCGTCCCGCATACGGATACAGGAACAGATGCCAACCATCGCGCGACACCAGTGTCTCGGCCAGCAGGGTGTCGCGCGTGGGCAGCGCGGACCAGCTTTCCTGCAACACGAGCAAGGGCTTCACGCGTTGCATCTCGGGCCCGTCGAAATGTCCGTGTGCCGCTGCATCCAGCCGCGTCACGATGGCGCTGGAGAGTTCGTTTGACAATGGCATGCGTCCGCCGTTCCAGCGCGGCACCGCCGCCTTGCGCCCTTTCGCGGGACGCACAAAGGCCGTCATCTCAAAGACCCGCACCAGCTCCAGCAGGCGACCGCCAAACAGCAGGTGGTCACCCGGCTTGAGCCGCGCAATGAAACTTTCTTCGACCGAGCCCAGGCTCTTGCCACCGCCGCCTTTGCTCCAGAACTTCACGGACATGCTGGCGTCACTGACGATAGTCCCTATGCCCATGCGGTGCCGGCGCGCCAGCTGCGCCGAGGGAACGCGCCATACGCCATGTTCGTCCGGCGCGACGCGATGGTAGTCCGGATACGCGCCCAGCGATGCGCCACCATGGCGCACGAAGGCCAGTGCCCAATCCCACTCAGCGTCGCTCAGGTCGCGGTAGGCATAGGTGCTGCGTACCTCTGCACGCAAGGTATCCGGTTCGAAACCACCGCCAAGCGCGATGGTCACCAGGTGCTGAACCAGAACGTCAAGCGGCTTGTGGGGCGACACCCGCGGCTCGACTTGCTGCAGCCGGATCGCGTCTTGCGCCGCGACCGACTCGAGCAGCTCCAGGCTGTTGGTGGGCACCAGCGTCAGCCGCGAGGGACGGCCCGGCGCATGCCCGGAGCGTCCGGCGCGCTGCATGAGCCGCGCCACACCCTTGGGCGAACCAATCTGCAGCACGCGTTCCACCGGCAGAAAATCCACGCCCAGGTCCAGGCTGGAAGTGCACACGACCGCCTTCAGCTGGCCCGACTTGAGCGCCAGCTCCACCCAATCGCGCACCGCGCGGTCCAGCGATCCGTGGTGCAGTGCGATCAAACCAGCCCAGTCGGGACGCGCCTGCAACAACGCCTGGAACCACAGCTCGCACTGCGACCGCGTGTTGGTGAAAACCAGCGCGCTGCTGCTTGATTCCAATTGTTCGACCACCTGTGGCAACATGCCCAGGCCCAGGTGCCCGGCCCACGGAAAACGCGCGATCGCCGCTGGCAAAAGGGTATCGATAAGCAGCTGCTTGTCCATCTTGCCCCGCACCAACCGACCTGCACCCTGAGGCACCAGCACCGCAAGCGCCTGGTCCAGGTTGCCCAGCGTGGCCGAAAGTCCCCACACCATCAAGCCAGGTCGCCAGCCACGCAGCCGCGCCGTGGCCAGCTGCAATTGCACGCCGCGCTTGTTGCCGATCAGCTCGTGCCATTCGTCCACCACGACCATGCGCAGGCTGGCGAACGATTGTTGCGCCTGCGGCTGGCTCAACATCAGGCACAGGCTCTCGGGCGTGGTGATCAGCGTACTCGGCAGGCGCCTGGCCTGTTGTGCGCGTTGGGCGCTTGTGGTGTCTCCGCTGCGCACACCCACGCTCCAATCCGGTGCGAGGTCCTGCAATGGTGCTCGAAGCGCCCGTTCGGTATCCGCCGCCAGCGCGCGCATGGGGGTGATCCACAGCACCGTCAGCGCGGGAGCCGGCAGCCGACGCTTGCGCACCGCAGCCGATTCAGGTGCAGGTGTCGATACCGACGCCGAAGCCGACTTCTGCGGCTGCGCAAAAGCTTGCAACGCCCCCATCCAGACCGCATACGTCTTGCCCGCACCGGTGGTGGCGTGCAGCAATCCCGATTGGCCCGCGGCGACCGCGCTCCAGACCTCGCGCTGGAATGGAAAAGCGCGCCAGCCCTGCTGCTCGAACCATGCCTGTGCCAGCCCAGGGGCATTGCGGAACAAGACGCTGCGTGCCGGGTCGGGAAGTACGGTTGTGGAGTTCACGGCAGCTTAGGGGAAGCGGGTGTCGTGTCGTCCGTGTGCATGGCCTCACTGACGCTGTCTGCCAACTGCGCCAGCGGCTCGTGCAGCGCGGCAGGCATCGGCAGCAGGGCGCGCAAGGTCGCCAGCGTGTCGGCCTGCGCCAGCGGCTTGTCGCGGCGCCAGCGCAGAATGCGCGGGAAGCGCACCGCAATACCGCTCTTGTGGCGCAAACTCAACGCGATGCCTTCGAAGCCAAGTTCGAACACCATGCTGGGCGCAACGCTGCGTACCGGGCCGAACTTTTCCAACGTCGTCTTGCGCACGATCACATCGACCTCGCGCATCTCGGCGTCGGTCAGCCCCGAGTAGGCTTTTGCAAACGGGATCAGCGTACGCCCGGGAGCGTCTTCGGGGCCGTCCCACACCGCGAACGTAAAGTCGGTGTACAGGCTGGCGCGCCGGCCATGGCCGCGCTGCGCATAGACCAGCACGGCGTCCACGCGGTAGGGGTCGATCTTCCATTTCCACCAGACGCCGACGTCCTTGGTGCGCCCTACACCGTAGTGGGCGTCGACCTCCTTGAGCATCAGACCCTCGACGCCCAGAACCCGCGAGAAGCTGCGCTGGCGCTCCAGCTCGGTCCAGTCATCTCCGTGCACCAGCGGCGATAGACGCAGCGCGCTCTGGCCGCACTGCGTGACCACGCGCTCCAATTGCTGGCGCCGCGCGGTCTGCGCCTGCTGGCGCCAGTCGCTGCCCTCCCACTCAAGCAAGTCGTATGCCAGCAGCACAACCGGCACTTCACGCAGCAGGCGCGCGCTGAGCGTCTTGCGGCCGATGCGTTGTTGCAGCAGTGCGAAGGACAACACCCGCAGCGGCAGCACGGGAGCAGCGCCAACGGGATCTGTTGGCCCAACGCTCGCCACCACGATCTCCCCATCCAGCACGGTGCCGTCGGGCAGATAGATAGCCAGCGCGGCGAGCTCCGGAAAACGCTCGGTCACCAATTCCTCGCCGCGTGTCCATATCCACAGCTGACCCGCCCGCTTGACCAGCTGCGCGCGAATTCCGTCCCATTTCCACTCCACCTGCCAGTTGCCGGTCGGCCCGAGTACGTGACCAACATCCGCGCTGACAAGATGGAGCGGATGCGCCAGGAAGAACGGGTAGGGCTGCCCCACGTCGCGCGTGTCCTGCTCGCCCTGCGCCACCGCAGCAATCAGCCGCGCGAAGTGGCTTGCACTGGGCCGCGCCGTGACGCCGGTGTAACCCACCAGCCGCTGTGCAATGCGTTTGGCGTCGATGCCGGTCAGCGCCGACAACGCCCGGGTCACCAGCAGCTTGGAGACACCGACTCGCAAGCTACCGGTGATGAGCTTGATGCACACCAGTTGGGCGCGCCGGTCGAGTTGCAGCAACAGCGGCAATAGCCGCTCTTTCACGCGCTGTGGCTCGAGTGCGCGCAGGGGCAGCAGCTTGTCCTCGACCCAAATTGCCAACCCGTCCTCGGACACGTGCTGCGACTCGGGCAGCAGCAAGGCGATCGTCTCGGCCAGGTCTCCCACGGCCTGATAACTTTCGTCGAAGAGCCACTCGGGCAGGCTTGCCGCGTCCAGCGCCATTTGACGCAACAGTTTGCTGGCGACCAGTTGGCGTGGTCTCCCGCCAGCAAGAAAAAACACCGCCCACGCCGCATCCGTGTGCGGAGCAGCATGAAAGTATTCCTGCAATGCCAGCAGCTTGGCGTTGCTGCTGGTGGTGGCGTCAAGCCGCGCATAGAGTTCGGCGAAGGCCTTCATGCAGGCAGCCGATCGGTATCGACGCGGCCGCTCGGCGCTGGGTCGGCAGATGGCGGCAGTGACAACGGCGCCACCTCCAAGGCATCCTCCTGGCCGTATTCTGTCGCGAACTCCTGCGCGTCCAGGCCCTGTTCGCGCAGCCAGCGCACCATCACTGCCACCTGGCCGTGGGTCACGAACACGCGCGACGCGCCGGTCGCCGTGATGGCCTGTTGCAGGCCGGGCCAATCGGCATGGTCTGACATCACGAAGCCGCGGTCGACGCCGCGCCGGCGCCGGGTACCGCGCAGTTGCATCCAGCCACTCGCAAACGCATCGGCATAGTCGGCGAAACGGCGCATCCAGGGGGTGCCCTGCGCGGACGGAGGCGCCAGCACCATGCTGCCCGGGATCTGCAACGGGTCGGCAAGGCTGGCAACAGTTTGCGTGGGGGGCAGCCGGACCCCCGCCTCCCGGTAGACACGGGTCAACGGCTCCATGGCGCCGTGCAACAGGATGGATCCGATTTCCGGGTCGAGCCCGCTCAGCAGGCGCTGCGCCTTGCCAAAGGCGTAACAGAACAACAGGCTGGCCCGACCAGCGGCTGCGTTGCCGCGCCACCAGGCGTTCAGGTCGGCAAAGATCAGTGCCTGCGGCTGCCAGCGGTAGATGGGCAGTCCGAAGGTGGACTCGGTCACAAAGGTGTGGCAGCGCACGGGTTCGAAAGCGGCGCAAGTTCCATCGTCTTCGACCTTGTAGTCGCCCGACAGCACCCACACTTCGCCACCCGCCTCCAGGCGCACCTGGGCCGACCCCAGTACATGACCGGCCGGATGGAAACTGAGCCTGACACCGTGGTGAAGAATCGATTCTCCATAGGGCAGTGTCTGCAGTGCAATAGCGGCACCCAGTCGATGCCGCAGCACGCCCGCACCGGCTTGCGTTGCCAGGTAATGGGCGCTTCCCATCCGGGCATGGTCGCTGTGGCCATGGGTAATGACCGCACGGTCGACCGGGCGCCAGGGATCGATATAGAAATCGCCCGCCGTGCAATAGAGCCCCTGCGGGCGCGCGACCACGAGGTCCATGGGTCTGGCGACGATCTTGAGAGATTCAGCTCCGGGCGAACCGGTCCAGTGCCCACTTGCCGGCACCCGCCGCAACACCGCTCACCAGCGTACCCCATGCAATGTCGGCCAACGACAGCCACCATGGCCACTTTCGGAGCGTCGCCAGATTCGTCAGGTCGTAGGTGGCATAGGCGAAAAAGCCGAACATGGCGCCGACCAGCAATGCGTGGATCCAGCCCGGCTCAGGATCGGCCCGGACGGCAAAAATGACTATGCCCCATGCGTACACCAGGTAGAAGACCACCGCCACCATCACATTCGGCTTCTCGGCCATCAGGTGGCCAATACCGTTCTGGTAGAACTTTTTGGCGATGACGCCCAGCCAAAGCAGGTCGAGCGCGACGATCACGACGGCAGTGGCCAGGTAGGCGATTACAAGTTGGCGCATGTTGCGATATTCAGGCGGCGCAATGCATGCGCTGCAGATGGGAGGTCAGTTGCTACGGATATCCAGCTGATTGTCCACCCGGACCACGCCGTCCACCTTTTGGGCCAATGTGGCGGCACGTTCCTTCGCCGCGGCATCAGGCGCGGTGCCGCGCAATGCCACGCGGCCGGATTCGGTGTCCACATTGATCTTCATCGCGCTCAGGGTCGGGTCGCGCGCCAGTTCGGCATTGACACCGGTGGTGATGGCGACGTCCCGGGCCTTGCTACCAACCTTGTCGGCCATGTCTCCGACTTTGGCGCCAGCGGCATTCGCATCCTGTTTGACGGCTGCCACCGTTTGATCGGTCTTCTGCTCCACCTTGCCAACGGCGGAGCCGCTCCGCTGACCTGCGCTACCCTCCTCGTTCGGGCTGCATGCGCCCAAACCCAGAACCATGATTACGGCAAGCGCCGTCGATGAGAGTGGCAACGTACGAATTTGCATGATGTTTTCCTTTAAAAAATGAACTTCGAGAATGGCTGCAATGCTGCCTGGGCGGCATCACCACGGCACGCGTTGCGCGTCTGGTAGTACGCTTTGGATTTGGAGCGCCACTCCCGGTGTCAACGCAGAAACAGCGCAATCAAAATAATGATGGGGCCCGTCTTGCATGGTTACTTCCTGGGGGTAGTGGCTCAAGGAATCCCAATCATGGTGCA
>Ga0209181_10000923_pt1 | contig 52835 bp, 34 predicted proteins | sample MAT05_FD_187208 | JGI IMG/M metagenome (GOLD analysis project Ga0209181, IMG submission 187208) | Freshwater microbial communities from Lake Fryxell liftoff mats and glacier meltwater in Antarctica - MAT-05 (SPAdes) (version 2) | ecosystem: Environmental > Aquatic > Freshwater > Ice > Liftoff... | reverse complement strand
CACGCGGATGCTCTGGCGGCTGCGCGCGATGCGCCGCACGTTGTTCGTCGTGCCCTCGGACGAGGCGCCGATCTTCGAGGCAGGCGCGGCGCGGGATGTCGCGGCGAGCGAGTGGAAGAAGCTCGAGAAGTGGTTGGCCGCCGACATGGATCCCAAGGCGATAAAGCCCTGGCTCGCGGCGGGCCAGGCCAGGACGCTGGCGCTGTTCGCCGATGGGGTCGCGCGCAAGACGCAAGACCTCGCCAAGCACGTGCCCGAACTCGCGACCACGGCTATGTGCTCGCGTCCGATGTCGAACGCGTCGGCGCTGCCCTTGGGAATGTCGCGCTCTTGCCGGTGCTCGACCCGACGCCGATGGGCTGGACCGGGCGCGACTGGTACCTCGGTCCACATCGCGCGCGCCTGTTCGACGTCAACGGCAACGTCGGTCCAACCCTGTGGGTCGACGGGCGCATCGTCGGCGGCTGGGCGCAGCGTCCCGATGGGACGATCGTCACGCAGCTGCTCGAAGACGTCGGTGCCGAAGCCGCGCGCGCGCTCGAAGCAAAGGCCGCCGAGCTCACCATCTGGATGGGTGGGGTCGTGTTCCTGCCGCGCTTTCGCACGCCGCTCGAAGCGCCATCTCTCGGTCGCTGGGCGCCCGAAGACGTGACGCCGCCCGCGACCGCGATGCTTCAGGAGTCTCGCCCGCATCTGCCAGCGGCGCGGCCGAACGAGCTCAGGAGGCGCCTACGCCCGCGGCATGCGCGCCCGCGCGAGCAGCTCGCGGCCGCCGCGCACCAACGTCGAGAAGTAGCTCGCGAGCACGATCCCGAGCGCGACGCCGGCCCACCCATCGGGATGCCACAGCGTCGGGAAGGCCGCGGCCAGCGCCAGCGGCACCAGCGTGAGCCACAACATCGGCGCCAGGATCGGACCCGCCTGACCGCGATGGCGCAGGACAATGATGCGGCAGGTCACGTCACCGCCGATGAGGCCGGCGGCGATCGAAGGTGCTGTCCCATTGGCGCCGAGCACCGCGAACAGCGCCTGCGTCGCGACCACGATGAGGACCGTGCCGAGCTCCCACGGCGACTTGCCGGCGCGCACGACACGCACGATCGGCGGCACGCATGCGGTCGCGTAGCCGACCAGCAGGGCCATCACCAGCAGCGTCCCGAACGTCACGGAGTCAGTCGTGAATTGCATCCAGGTCGGCTCGCCCGCGGCCGCGATGAGCACGAGGCACAGCGCCAGCAGCGTCACGCCTTCGGTCGTCGACACCTTCGGGATGATCAACACGCCGGTGCGGAACTGCTCCCAGAAGATGATCGCGAAGCCGAGGCCACCGATCGCGCACAAGGCCGCCATCACGACCCCATCGACCCGCAGCATGAGGCACGCCGTGAGCAGCAACGACGCGGACGCGGAGCCATCGAGGCCGTGGTCGAGGAACTCACCGAGCGGGCTCGTCTGGCCGGTCCGACGCGCGTGTGGGCCGTCGACGTTGTCGGCGGTCAGGTACACGAGGAACAGGAACGCGGACACATAGTAGAGGGCAGGGTAGCCCACGGTCGCGAGGCCGCAGCAGGTTGCCGCGACCACCGCCAGGAGCTGGCCACCAATCGTCAGCGAGTTCGGTGAGATACGCGCAGGGATCCGCGGCACGAGCCAGTCCCAGAGGATGCGCTTGTAGAACCCGAGCAGCAGCTCCTGGTCCTCGACCCGGTAGGCGGCGGGTGCAACGGAGGCCTTCTTGTCAGTCAACTCTCGCTCCCGACGCGGTGTCTCGAACAGTACGCGTCACCGAAGGCCGCGCAGCCGCCCAACGGTACGGCTCACTCGCGGTCTCGGATTGCGCTGGCTCAGGCGTACTCGATCTTCACGAGCTCGACCAAGCGCTTGAGCGCATGCAGCACGACCGCGGTGCTTTCGTGCGCGACGACCGCCCAGCCTTCGCCTTCGTAGCTGGTCGCCTTGGGCTGCCCAATCTGCGGCAGCATGCGGTCGACGACGTACTTGCCAACCTCGGCGTGCGCCTCGGCGAGGCCACGCACATGGCTGACCTTGCCTTGGCCCTGGCCGCGGAAGAACGCGGTGCCGGAGGCTTTGACCCGTGTCGGCGGTGCGAATCGATCGTGCGCCGCGAGCTCCGCCCACTTCGCCCACATGTCGCAGTTATAAGCGTGCGTCATGAGCGGCATGATGTTCGCGCCGGGTGGGCGCGCGCCGACCTCGTTGACCATCGGGGTGCCATCTTGGCGCAGAAACCACTCCATGTGCGAGATGCCGTTGGCCATCCCGAGGGCGTCCAACGCGCGTCCGTTCAGGTCGTCGAAGTCCCTGAAGTCAGGGTCGTTTTCGTTCCGCGGCAGGAGCACGCAGTACTGCATCCACGGGTTCTCGAGCACCTCGAGCGGACCCGGCAGGTAGTGCGTGCCGGACCGCCAGATGTGCTTGCCGTCGAGGGTCACCGTCTCGCAGGTGCTCTCGCGACCGTCGACATACTCTTCGGCCTGATAAGGCTGCGCCGGGCTTGGCGCGAGGCGCTGGATCGTGAGGTCGAGCTCTTCCTTGTTGCGCACGCAGAACGTCGCGCGCGCGCCGAGGCCCGCGGGGGGCTTGAGCACGATAGGGAAGCCGACCTCGGCGACGAACGCGCCGACCTCGTTCGCGGAAGTGAGCAGGCGGCTCTTCGCGACCGAGATGCCGGCCGCGCGCAAGACCTCTTTCATCTGCGACTTATCGCGGAAGTTGCGCGCCGCGTGGCCGTGCATGCCCTCGATGCCGAGCGCCTGACGCGCGTCGGCGACGGGGATCTGGAGCTCCTCCAGGTGGGATACCAAGCGGTCGACGGTGCCGCCCATCATGGCCGCGAGGCCGCGCACACCGCGCACGATCTCGGCCGGATCCATACAGTCGCGCACCTGGTAGTGCGCAGCGATGTGTGGCCGCAGCGATGGCTCGATGCGCACGGCCGGCTCCATCGAGAGCACCCCGAGCTTGATGTCGGACAGGCCAGCAAAGGCACGCAGGAAGCGGTTGCTGCCAGCACGGAACAACGGAGCAACGAAGATGACGTGCCTCATGCGGCCTCCACCTTCGTCATGGCACGACCTGATCCCATGCCGCAAGTCGACCGCGAATTCGCTCGTGGAGCACCCCGGGGCGGCGTCGCCCCTCCTCGGCAGCCTATGAGGCTGGCCTCATCGCGGCTCCTAGCCCGTGAACGCCCCACTTCGCGAATTCCGGTGGGTCGTCTGCGAGCAGTTCTATGTCGCGCCCTCCCCGCTTCGCGAATTTCGGTGGTTGTTGACGAAGTTCGGCCGCTACAAAGCTATCGTAGCGGCCGAGCTTGCTCGGCCGAGCGCTGTTGAAGGCATCGTTCCAATGGCGGAATAGGTCTTTGACGGAGTTTGTGCGTTTGGCTTGTATTGCTTTTTATACCAATTGGCATCTTTAGCGGTCGGTCGGCGGACAACCGTCGGGCGAATCGGGTCCCATAGAATGCTATCGTTCATCTGGCCTGTTCATGGGCCTTAGTGGCCGAAGCGCTTGAACGCCCGCTGCATCTGCTTTTGCTCGCGGGCGACGTAGGCCTCGGTCTCGACCGGGCCGCTCGGGTAGGTCGACATGAACGCGATGCGCCAGCCGCCGGGGGTGTTCACGAGGCACACGTTGCCCTGCTCGGTCCATTCGGCAGACTCTTCGCGCTTGAAGCACACCGCTGGCGTTTGGATGTCGGCGAGGACCGGCTCGGTCACCTCGTCCGAACCCATCGAGTCGAGCAGGCCGACCTTCGCGACGTCGACGTCGAGGTCGTCTTTGCCGTGGCACCAGAGGTCGCCGCTGAAGGTCGCGATGACCGCCTTCAGTGCCGCGGCGCCCTTGGTGAAGCCCTCGCGGTAGCCTTCTTTCGAGCCCTCGTCAGGGGTCGCTTCCCACGAATCGGAGTAGCCGACGCCGAGCTTCGGATCGATGAGCGCCGCGAGTCGCTGCGGATCTTGGCAGGCCTGAACGGCGAAGTTGCGCCTGGGATCGATCGCCGCTTCGCTCGCGATGCGAAGAAAGCGCGGCGTCTTGCGGATGCTATCGAACGCGCGGCCGGCGAGCACGGTGGTGGCGGCCGCGCGGCACTTGCTCTGGTCCGCCGCGAGGACCGCGTCGAGCCCGGCGACCGCGGCCTCGAGGTCGCTGCCCTGCGCGGGCGCCATCGCTGACGCTACGCGCATTGCACTCGGCCGGCATCGGGTCGGGCGGACGCGGCGGCCGCGGCTCGTCGGGTGGCGGCGGGTTGGCGATGCGCGCGGCCTCGTCGGCGGCCAGGTCGGCGAAGTCGCCGTTTGGGATGTAGAAGCGCATGCCGCCGCAGAAGCTGTAGTCGCGGGTGACCTTGCCGCCCAAGACGTGCATGACTTCGCCCGTGCGCAGGTCGTAGCTGCGGTCTTGGAGTTCGCCGGCCACGCGACCGAACACGACGACCCAGTCGCCTGCCGCGAAGCTGCTCTCGCTGGCGCGCCGGGGGTGGGCGCGGTCGCGGCTGAGCCGCACGACGCCGCGAGGATGGAGCAGAGCAAATAGGATCGAGTGACGCATTGGTCCTGCTGGCTGTCGCACGGACCACACACGAGTCGCCTTCGCGCGGGACGCGAACGACTCAAAAAAGTTTGGCCCAGTGGCTTCTCGAGGACGCCCCGTCTACAGGTGGCATTCGTCCGCCAAGGTGCTGGTGGGGTCTTCCTGTTCGTCGTCGACGTCCACCTCGACGCCGTCACCCTCATCGTTCCCCTTGTCATCGCCTTTGGGGCGCTATCGCGGCGGGCCCAACTCGGTCCAGCGGCCAGGAGTCACGGCTCATGCTATCGATGCGCGGTCGGCCGGTGCCGACACGGAGGTATGCGATGACCTGGTACAAAGATCTCGGCTTGAAGCATCTCGATGGCAGCGCGATCGGCGATGAGCTCGCTGACAAGGCGCTGCTCATCGTCAACGTCGCCAGCGCGTGCGGCTTCACGCCCCAGTACACGGGCCTCGTCGCCCTGCACGGCGAACTCGTGGGCCAGGGTTTCGCGGTCGTCGGCGTGCCCTGCAATCAGTTCGGCGCGCAGGAGCCCGGGTCCGCCGAGCAGATCGCCGAGTTCTGCGCGACCCGCTTCTCGGTCGACTTCCCGCTTCTCGAAAAGCAGGAGGTCAATGGCGCTGGGCGTTCGGCCCTGTATGCTCACCTCGTCGGCGCGGGCGACGACATCAAGTGGAACTTCGAGAAGTTCGTGGTCGACAAGGACGGCGCCGTCAAAGGCCGCTTCGGGTCGCGCACCAAGCCCGATGACGCGGCCTTGCGGACCGCCATCGCCGCCGCGATCGGTTGATCCTCCGAGTCGGCGGAGTGGCTATCGCGGTATTGTTACCGGGGTATATCGATCGAGGAGGCGGACGCCCACGCATCGCTTTGCTATCTGGGATAGAGTTCGGGTTTGTAGTTTCCACCCAAGCGGCGAACAGGTCATCGAACTCGAGCTCGACGGGGCCGGGTCCGCCATAGCGTTCCTTCAGACAACGCCCCGGTTTCTTTAGAGCCAGGTCCGCCAGCCAGTCTGGAGCGTCTACCGATAGAGCGAGCAGTCTGTCAGCCCACGCGACGACGTCGGCCTCTTCGAACAATCCAGCGCTCCACCAGGCCAGTAATCTGCCCGCAGTCTGGTACTGGCTCTCGATCGCTAGCATCGTCGACCTACGGAGAGAACGTCAGGTGATTCGGGTAGGTCAGGGTGATGTGACCTTCCGGGAACTGGCCGGACGGGAAGCTCGCGGTCGTGCCGTCGGGCCAGCGCACCTGCAGCTCGTAGTCGCACGGGAAGTCGCCGAGCCCGAAGTACTGGGTCATGCCGTCCATCGAGTTGTACATGCCGCGGCTGCCCTGGACCTCGCGCATCTGGCGCTTGGCCGGCTCGCCGCTGGTCGCGACCAGCACCAGGCGGGTGCCGATGCCGTCGCGGTTGATCTTGCTGCCGTCGCCTTTCACATGGATGGCGAGCGAGCGATTGTGCTGGCCAAGCTCGTTCCTGAACAGGAAGTTCGGGCGCCCGCCGCCGTTGTCGCGGCCGCCAATCAAGAGGTCGAGATCGCCGTCGTGATCGATGTCGGACCAGGCGTGGTTCTGGGCGTGCTTGCCCTGGATGAGCGGGCGGCAGTAGTGCACGGTGCGGCTGCTGGTCGCGTTCCAGAAGGCGCCGCATGACTCACCGGTCGCGTCGCTGCACTCGGCGTTGGTGTCGCACGCCTGGCGGCACGCACCGAGAATGCATGTCTCGGGTGCGCTGCAGCCGTCGTTGTTGGTGCAGGCGGTGAGGCTCGCGCCAAAGTGGCTCGCGAGGTTGTTGATGCCACTCACGACGCCGAGCGACTCGAAGGTGCCATCGGGCTTGTGGTGCATCAGCCCGAGCCAGCCCTTCTGGTCGTCTTTGGTGTAGCCACTCTCGTATTTGTTGTCGCGCGAGAGTGACAGATCCAAGCGCCCATCATTGTCGAAGTCGATGACCGCGCCGTCGACATCGCCTTCGTTGAACGGCAATTTCAGCGCGATGGCGCGATTCTCGAACGCATATGCCCCGGTCGACCCGAGGTTGAAGAGGAGCTGGGTCGGGTCCGACCACTTGCGGCTGTAGTCCGAGTCGACCGGGTGCGAGATGGCGGTCTGGAAGATGTCCATATAGCCATCGTTGTTGATGTCGTCGCAGTCGACGCCAAAGCCGTTGTCGCCGATGAAGGTCGCGGCGGTGGCGCCCGGCTCGATGGTCGTTCCGTGGCCGGTGCTGGACAGCCAGGAATTGCCGGTGCCCTGGGCGGCATAACCTGTCGCTTCGCCGACCTCGGTGAACTTGCCGGCGCCGTCGTTCTGCCACAAGAGGTTGTGCCCCTTGCCGGTGCTGACACCGTAGGTCGACACGATGATATCGACGTCGCCATCGTTGTCGAAGTCGCAGGTCACGCTGCCATTCGATTGTAGCGACAGATTGCCTGTCAATTTGCTCGTGACGTTGGTGAAAGTGCCATCGCCATTGCCATGGAACAGGTAGTCCTTGCCCGCGTAGCTGGTCTGGCCGACGCCGAGATAGAGGTCGAGGAACGCGTCGTTGTCGAAGTCGGCGAAGACCGCCGTGCCGACCGCGCTGGTGACTTGCGGGACCTTGATGCCGCTGTTGGCGACGCCCGTGAAGTGGCCCGTGCCGTCGTTCAGGAAGACGCCGTGATCGCCATTGGGGATGTCGGTCGCGTCGAGCCCGGCGAAGCAATCGGCGTCGCCGTCGTTGTCGATGTCGCCGAACGCGAAGAAGCCCGCCTGCACATCGCGCAGGCCACTGGCGGTGCTGTGGTCGGTGAACGTGCCGTCGCGGTTATTGAGGAACACGAGGTGCTCGAACGGGACCCCGGCTTGCGGGTTCGGGAACAGGCTGTGGGCGACGATGTCGTCGTAGCCGTCGCCGTTGATGTCGGCGAAGGCGAGGCGGCTGTGGTCGTTGATCGGGACCGCCACGCGCGAGCTGGTCAGGTAGTTGTCGACCTGGATTCCGCTGGCGACCGACACGTCGACGAAGAAGTTGGTCGTTGGTGCGACTGCCGGGCGGGCGGTGCATGCAAAGGTGCGCGTGTCGGTCTCCGGGGTCGTGTCCGCGACCTCGGTCGTGTCCGCGACCTCGGGCGTTGTGTCCGCCGTGCCATCCGGCGCGACATCGGGCTCGCTGACATCGGGGCTGGTCGCGTCGCTGTCGGGTGCCACATCGGCCGACTTGGCGCCATCGCCACACGCCGCGAAGGTGACGGCGCAACAGACGAAAGGCCAAGCACTGCGTGCTTTCATGTTCTTCCCCCGCGCGCCACGAGCCCTGTCCTTGAGCGCACGCCTGCCGGGTAGCACCCGCGATCCTGAACTGCAACCGGCCGGTCACGCAGGCCCGTACCGCGTCAGATCCCGGCAAGATTCCGGCACAAGTCAGTGCCCGCCACCCTTCATCGCGGCGGTGATCTTGCCGAGCGTCGCCTTCGCGTCGCCGAACACCATCATCGTCTGAGGCAGCCCGAAGAGGTCGTTGTCGATGCCGGCAAAGCCCGGGTTCATCGAGCGCTTCAGCGCGATGACGGCCTTGGCCTTGTCGACGTCGAGGATCGGCATGCCGTAGATCGGGCTCTGCGGCTGGGTGCGCGCGGCCGGGTTCACGACGTCGTTGGCGCCGACGACGATGGCGACGTCGGTCTGGGCGAAGTCGTCGTTGATGCTGTCGAGGTCGAAGAGCTGGTCGTAGGGGATGTTGGCTTCGGCGAGCAGCACGTTCATGTGGCCCGGCATGCGGCCGGCGACCGGGTGGATTGCGTAGCGCACGCGCGTGCCGTTGGCGGCCATCGCGTTGGCGAGGTCGCGCACGGCGTGCTGCGCCTGGGCGACCGCCATGCCGTAGCCGGGCACGATGATGACCGAGCCCGCGAGCTTGAGCAGCTCGGCCGCGTCCTCGGGCGAGCCTTCGCGCACCGCGGCGGCCTTGCCCTGCGCGGCGGCCGTCGTGGTGTTGCTGCCGAACGCACCAAACAGGACGTTGCTGAACGAGCGGTTCATCGCCTTGCTCATGATGAGCGCGAGGATGATGCCCGAGCCGCCGTCGAGCGCGCCGCAGATGATCAGCACCTCGTTGTCCAACGCGAAGCCGGCAGCCGCCGCGGCGAGACCGGCATAGGCGTTCAAGAGGCAGATGACGACCGGCATGTCGGCCCCGCCGATCGGCACGACCAACAACACGCCGAGCAGCACGCCGAGCCCGGCCAGGCCCCACATCACCGGGCTCAGCTCGGGGTGGATGACCAGCGTGACGATGCCGCCGAGCGCGACTGCGATGAACAGGAAGTTCAGCGCGTTCTGGCCCGGAAACGTCTGCGGCTTGCCAGGCAGAATGCCTTGTAGCTTGCCGAACGCCACCAGCGAACCGGTGAACGTGATCGACCCGAGCAACGCCTCGGTCGTGACCGCGGCGATCGCGAAGCGACCCATCTCGGGGCCCTTGGTGATGTACTCGGCGAGGCCGACCAGGGCGACCGCGAGGCCACCGAACGCGTGCGACAGCGCGATTCGTTCGGGCATCTTGGTCATCGGGATCCAGAGGCCCATCGGGATCCCGATGAGCGTGCCGATCACCAGGCCGAGGATGATCCAGTGGTAGCTGACGATGTCCTGGTGCACGAGCGTGCCGAGGACGCCGAGCAGCATGCCGACCGCCGCGTATTGCAGTCCGCGCCGCGCCGTCTCGGGGCGCGAGAGGCCGCGCAGGCCGAGCAGGAACAGGAACGAGGCGACCAGCAGCGCGACGCGATAGAGCAACATGCGTGGCGTCGTCTCGGTGACCAGCTCGGCGGCGGCCGAAGGCGATACAGCGAGCTCGGTGGCGAAGAAGGTCGACATCACGGGCCCTTCTTCTTGAACATCTTGAGCATGCGATCGGTGATGAGGAAGCCACCGACCACGTTGATCGTCGCGGCGGCGACCGCGATGGTCCCGAAGATGGCGCTGGTGAGGCCGTGGCCGGAGCCAGCGATGACCAGCGACGCGACCAGCGAGATGCCCGAGATGGCGTTCGTGAATGCCATTAGCGGCGTGTGCAGGAGCTGCGGCACGCGCGAGATGACCTGGTAGCCGAGGAACGCAGCGAGCATGAAGATGTAGAGGCCGAAGAGGAAGCTGTCGATGTTCATGCGGTACCTCCTGTCTGTGCAATAGGCGCGGCGAGCTTGTCCAGGGCGGCCTTCACGCCGGCATGTACGACGCTGCCATCCTGCGTGATGAGCGCGCCGCGCGTGATCTCGTCGGTGACGTCGAGCTTCCAGACACCGTCGTCGGTGACGTGCGCGAAGAGCTTCTCGAGGTTGCGCGAGAAGGCCTGGCTCGCGTGTGATGCGACGTTGCTGGCGGCACTCTGGGCGCCGATGATCGTGACGCCGTGACGCACGACCTCGCGCCCCGGCTCCGACCCGACGACGTTGCCGCCTTGCTCGGCCGCGAGGTCGACGACCACCGAGCCTCTCCGCATCGACCGCACGTGTTCGTCGGTGACCAGCACGGGGGCTTTGCGACCGGGGATCAACGCGGTCGTGATGACCACGTCGGCGCGCTTTATCGCATCCGCGATCAGCTCGCGCTGCTTGGCGAGGTACTCTTCGGACTGGGCGGCCGCATAACCACCGCTGCCGGCTTGCGCGGCGACCCCCTGGACGACCAGGAACTTCGCGCCGAGCGACTCGACCTGCTCTTTTGTTTCGGGCCGCACGTCGCTCGCCTCGACCACGCCACCCAGGCGCTTGGCCGTCCCGATCGCCTGTAGGCCCGCCACGCCCGCACCCATCACGAGCACGCGCGATGGCGTCACGGTGCCGGCCGCGGTCATCTGCAAGGGGAAGATCTTCGGCAGCCGCGACGCTGCGGCGACCACCGCCCAGTAGCCCGCGAAGCTCGCCTGCGAGCTCAAGACGTCCATCGCCTGGGCGAGCGTCGTGCGTGGGATCATGTCGAGCGCCAGCGCCGTGATGCGTCTTGTCGCCAACGCGCTCGCGACCTCGGGCCGTGCCAGCGGATAGAGCAGCGCAATCAGCGCAGAGCCTTCGCGGAGCGCGCCGATTTCTTCCAGCGACGGGGCCGCCACGCGCACGACGACGTCGGCCTTCGCGACCTCACTCGCCGCGACGATCGTCGCGCCGGCCGCGATGTACTCCGCGTCGTCGATCGCCGAGCCGAGGCCTGCGCCCTCCGCGACCACGACCGAGTGCTTCTTCGCCGCGAGCTTCTTGACGGTCTCGGGCACGAGCGCCACCCGTCGTTCACCTGGGGCGACTTCCTTCGGGACACCGATGATCATCGAACCCTCCGCCAACAGAGCGTTCGCAGAGTAGCCCTCCCGATTCGAATGTGCACCTCGCTTCGCTGACGCACGCGGGTGAGTGCGAATAGGAACTGCTCGCCGATCCCGCCGAGCCCGCGCGGGCATTGTCCTGGACCCCACCAGCACTAGCTTCGCGCGTCCTTCTGGTCTGGAGATGTCCGACATGAGCAAGCCCATCATTGCAGTCACCGGCGCCACGGGCGCCCAGGGCGGCGGCCTCGTCCGCGCCATCCTCGCCGTTCCCGACGCCGCCTTCGCGGTGCGCGCCATCACCCGCAACCCACGCTCGATGACACGCGCGCGAAGTTCCCGTTGAGCGACGACCGCATGCAGACCCTGCATGGCATCAACAAGGTCCCGCACTTCGACGCGAAGGCCGACGCGGACGCGACCTTCCGCGAACTCGGCGTGCCGACGACCTTCTTCCTCACGCCCTTCTTTTGGGACAACTTCATCTACTTCGGCATGAAACTCAAGCGGGGCCCAGGACGGCGAGCTCGCCATCGTCATGCGCCCGAGCTCATCGGCAAGACCGTCGGCGTCGCGGGCGACCACGTCTCCGGCGCTGCGATGGCGGCCGCGATGTCGCGCGCGCTCGGCGAGGAGGTCGCCTATCACGCCGTGCCGCCCGCACGGTTCCGCGGCTTCGGCTTCCCGGGTGCCGACAACCTCGGCAACATATTCCAGTACAAGCACGACAATGAGACCGAGTTCCGCGCGCTACGCGACGTCGGCTTCTCGCAGGGCCTCTACCCCGGGCTCCAGAACTTCGCGCAATGCCTCGATGCGACCAAAGGCGCTCATCCCGATCGGCTGACGCCCAGGGCTTCGCGCCCCGTATCGCCTTCGGCTGTCGATGCTGCGGCGACCACCTCGACGGGGTCGCCGAGCCTCACCTCGCCTTCTTCGACGACCATCGCGTTGAGCCCGCGCAGGCGCAGGTCGTAGTGGGTCCGGTCGTTGACCCAGGCGAGCGCATTGGACCCGAAGCGGGCCTCGAACTTCTTACAACCCATGTGCGGCAGCTCGGTGATCTCGACCACGCTCGTGCCGATGCGCACGCGCGTGCCGGCCGGCATCACACTGGTCCCGGTCGGGAAGTCGACGACCAGGTTGTCACCCGGCAGGTCGAGTTCTTCATGCGCGATGAGCGTGCCTTGTGCACCCGCGATGCGCGCGCGTTCCGCGAGTAAGAAGCGCACGACACGCACATCCATTACGGTGAGCTGACGCTCGAGCGACGGCTGGAACGCGGACCAGCGGTCGCCGACCAGGCCATGCGCAAACGTCAGACTTCCGACCCGGGGCCGCGCATGCTTGGAGTTGCCCAGGCGCACCACGATCGCTGCGAGCATCGACTCGCGCGGTGCCGCCAGCGCCCGTCGCAGCTCGTCGCCCATCGGTAGTTGGTCTGCCATCACGCGCCGAGGTTGGCGACGTGGCCGCCTCGCTGTCAAGGCGCGTATGCCGGTTGCAGTCAGCAAAAAATCGTCGAAGCCGCTGTCGGCTCGGGCTAGCGTCGAGCGTCCTTTGATGGAGGCTCATCGCCAATGCTCTACGCCATCCTTTGCTACAACTCGGAAGACGTCGTCGGTGCCTGGACCAAGGAAGAAGACGATGCGTGCATGGCGCGCCTCGCGGTCGTGCACCAGAAGCTCCAGGGCGCCGGGCGCCTCGGGCCCGTCGCGCGGCTGATGCCGACGACCGCCGCCGACTCTGCGCAAGGGCACGGAGTTGGTGATCCTCGACGGGCCCTTCGCCGAGACGAAGGAGCAGTTCCTCGGGTTCTACATCGTCGACTGCGCGAGCCTCGAAGAGGCCCATGATTGTGCGCGCGAGCTGGCGGTCGCCAACCCGTCGGGCTGCTACGAGATCCGCCCGGTCGGGGTCTTCTTCCCGGGCTCACCCGAAGCAGGCTAGAGATGGATGATCCGACCTGGCTCGCGAGCGCGCTGACGTCCGCACGCCCACAGGCGATGGCGGCGCTGCTGCGCTACTTCCGGGACCTCGACGTCGCGGAGGAGGCGTTCCAGGAGGCGTGCCTGCGGGCGCTGAAGCGCTGGCCGCAACAAGGTCCACCGCGCGACGCAGCGGCCTGGCTGGTGATGGTCGGGCGCAACGCGGGCATCGATGCGACCCGCCGACGGTCGCGCACTGTGCCCTTGCCCGAGGGAGAAGAGGGGCCCGCTCGCGACCATGACCCCGAGAGTGTCATCGCCGAGCACCTGGATGCGGCCGACTATCGCGATGACGTGCTCCGGTTGTTGTTCATCTGCTGCCATCCAGAGCTGCCCGCGACCCAGCAGATAGCGCTCGCGCTGCGCATCGTCGCGGGCTTGTCGACCGCGCAGATCGCGTCCGCGTTCCTCGTCGGCGAGTCGGCGATGGAGCAGCGCATCACCCGCGCGAAGGCGCGCATTGCGGCGCATGAGGTGCCGTTCGAGCCGCCGTCGGGGCCCGCGCGGGCCGAGCGCTTTGTTGTTGTCGCGGCGATGCTCTATCTCGTCTTCAACGAGGGATATTCGCGCGCGGGCGCGCAGCTCGCGTTGTGTGACGAGGCGATTCGGCTGTCGCGCTTGTTGCTACGCCTGTTTCCTGGCGAGCCCGAGATGATGGGGCTGACCGCGTTGATGTTGTTGCAGCATGCGCGTTCGGGCGGGCGCTTCGATGCGGCTGGCGAGCTCATCTTGTTGGAAGACCAAGATCGTACAACTTGGAACCATTCGATGATCGGCGAGGGCCTGGCGCTCATCGACAAGGCGCTGCGCCACCGCCAGCCCGGGCCCTATCAAGTACAGGCCGCCATCGCGGGTTTGCACGCGCGCGCGCAGACGCCGGCCGAGACCGACTGGCTCCAGATAGACCTGCTGTATGCGACCCTCGCGGCGCTGCTGCCGTCGCCGGTCGTGACGCTCAATCGCGCCGTCGCGGTCGCGAAGACGCGCGGGCCCGAGGCGGCGCTTGCGTTGATCGAGCCACTCGCGTCGCGGCTGTCCGGCTACTTCTACTTCTTCGGTCTGCGCGGTGGTCTCTTGCTGCAGCTCGGCCGTCATGCCGAAGCTCGGGTCGCGTTCAACCAGTCGATTGCACTCGCCAATAGCTCTGCCGAGGCGGCGCACATCCGGCAGCAGCTCGACCGGCTCGAGCGTGACGCGCGCACCGGAGCACGAGAAGAATCTCCAAGCGATGTCGGCTGAGGCGACCGAGCCACGTCCTGGTTTTCGAAGCGCCCGAACGACATCGGCGCCACCACGAAGGAGCCCGCCATGACCGATACCAAGATCCCGCCGCCCGTCACGGGCGTCACCCCGTACATCAACGTCGTCGGTGCAAACGATGCGTCCGCCCTCTATCAGCAGGCCTTCGGTGCCCAAGAGGTTGCGCGCCTGGCGCACAAGGAAGGCGACAAGCTCATGCACTGCCAGCTGCTGATCAATGGCGGCACGCTGTTGATGTGCGACTGCTTCCCCGAGTACGGCTACGAGCACCAGCCGTCGCACAGCCACACGCTGCACCTGCAGGTCGACGACGTCGACGCCTGGTGGAACCGCGCGGTCGCGGCCGGCCTCGCGGTGGCGATGCCGCTCGAGAAGCAGTTCTGGGGTGACCGCTTCGGGTCCTTGCGCGATCGGTTCGGTGTGTGTTGGTCAATCGGTGGCAAGCCCTGAGATAGCGCACACGACTATGGAAGTTGACGGCCCATTCTCGGCGAACGAGGGTCGGGTCGTGACTTCCGAGAAGCCGGCGAGGAAGAAGGCTGCGCCGAAGAACGGCGAGACCGTCGTGCTGTCGGTGGCCGGGTACGAGGTGCCAATCTCGAACCCGGGAAAGCTCTATTTTCCCGAGGCGGGCATCACGAAGCTCGACGTCGTGGAGTACTATCTGGCCGTCGCGAAAGGCGCGCTCAATGGCTCGGGAGGCCGCCCCAACGTGATGGTGCGGTTCGTCGATGGGATTGCGGGGCAGGGCTTCTATCAGAAGCGTGTGCCCGACAATCGCCCCAACTGGATCGAGACGCTGACGCTCGAGTTCCCGTCGGGTCGCACCGCCGACGAGATCGTGCCGCGCCATGCGGCGCACCTCGCGTGGCTGGCGAACTTCGGCTGCCTCGAGCTGCATCCGCATCCGATCATCGCGGAAGACCCCGAGCACCCGGACGAGCTGCGCATCGACCTGGACCCTGTTCCTGGTATCGAGTGGCCGCAGATCCAGGCGGTCGCGCAGGTCGTGCGCGAGACCCTGGCGGACTTTGGGCTGACCGGCTGGCCGAAGACGTCGGGCTCGCGCGGCATGCACATCAACGTGCGGCTCGTGCGGCGCTGGGGCTTTCCGGATGTGTGGCGCGCGGCGCTGGCAATTGCGCGTGAGGTAGAGCGGCGTGCGCCGGCGCTCGCGACGACGAAGTGGTGGAAGGAGGAGCGGCACGGCGTCTTCCTCGACTACAACCAGAACGCCCGCGACCGAACGACAGCGGGGGCTTATTCGGTGCGGCCCAAGCCGGATGCTCGCGTGTCGGCGCCGGTGACGTGGGACGAGCTCGCGGAGTGCCGGCCCGAGGACTTCACGCTGAAGACGATGCCGGCGCGGTTTTCGGCGATCGGCGATCGGCACGCGGCGATCGACGACTACGCGATGGACCTGTCGCCGCTCCTGGAGCTTGCCGATCGGCAGGCCGTCGACGGTCAGGCGTATGCACCCGGACCGCCGCTGCAGCCGCGCCTCAGCACGGCGTCTCCGGTGCGCAAGAAGAAGGCCGTCAAGCCAGAGCACGAAGGCGAGGCAGCACCCAAGGCCGGGACGGGACGTCGGGTGTCGAAGAAGCCGCTGGTCGAGATCGGCCGTTCGACGTCGAAGGACGCGGCGTTGGCTGGGCTATTACGTTGGAAGGAACGGCACCCCGAGGTCGTGCCGCACCTGTTGGCGGCCGATCAGCTGGTCGACTCGATGCGCGGTCGCTACTCGACCTGGACGCGAATCCGGGTGAACCTCGAGCATGTGCCCGAGGCGCTGCGACCCGCGCAGGAGGCGCTCGATCCGGACGAACCGCCGGCGGCCTTCGACCCGCGCGGCTAGCTAGCCGCGTTGGGGAGAAGTCTGCTGGAGCGCCATCACTCAGCCGTGGTCGCCGCCGGCGATGTTGCGCGCGTACTCTTCCTTCCACGCCGCGAGCGAGTCCATCGGTAGTAGCTCGCCGCCGGTCCACTTGACCGAGATGCCGTTGCTGGTGACCGAGACGTCGGCAGCGCCCAACACCACCGCAGCGCTCACGTGTTCAGCGCACGTCGCGACAAAATAATGACTCGCAAGACGCGATATTGCGAGCGCGTCGCGGACCTGCTACGACCTGGGCATGGCGCTCTTCCCCAACGAGCTTGGTGCACGATTTCGGTCCCGCTTCGAGGACCACTTCAAGGAACCCCCGCCCAACGCCTGCCGCAAACGCGCGCGTGCACATGTCGAGAGCTACTTCCTGCGCGCCAATGACCCCTCCAGCGCGCGCGCGATCTGGCTCAAGGCGACCATCCTGGCACATCTCGAAGGCGAGGCGGTCGCGGAGACCTGGCTCATCGCCTTCGATGGCGAAAACGATCGCCTCTTCGCCGACAAGCTCACGCACCCGCTCGCACACGCGAGCTTCTTCGGCGACTCCCTCGGTGCCCGCATCTCGGTCGGCGACTGGCTGCTCGAGCTGTCCGAACGCGGGCAAGCGCGCGGCACGATGCCCTCGGGCGATGTGCGCTTCGACCTGAGCTTTTCGCCGGGCAAGGGCGCGGTCGCGGCGCCGCTCTCGATCTTCCCGTCGCGCGCTCTACGCGAAGGTCCATTTCCGCGCTCCAAGCTGCTCACGCCGTTCCCGTGGCTCATCTTTGGTGGCGCAATCGAGGTCTTTGGCGAGCGCTGGGATGTGACCGGCTGGAACGGCATGCAGGGCCACAACTGGGGTCGCGAGCACGCCTTCGAGTACGCCTGGGGGCAGTGCTTTTTCCCGGCCGCGGGCGGCGCACCCGAGGCGATGGTCGAGGGCTTCACGGGCCGCATCAAGCTCGCAGGCCGGCCGACGCCGCAGCTCTCGGCGATGGTCGTGCGGCGCGGCACGCGCACCTATACGTTCGCGACGGTGTTCGATTATTGGCGCCAGGAAGCGCACGTGAGTTCCGACCGCTGGACGCTCTCATTGTCGAGCGCCGATGGCCACGCGCGCCTGCGCATGGACGTGGCAGATCGGCCGCTGGCGTGTCTCGGCTACGCCAACCCTGATCGTTCGCTGGCCTATTGTTTCAACACCAAGCTCGCCGACGTGCACCTCGAGGTGCGCCCGCGTGGCGGTGATGCCTTTATCTGCGTGAGCCCGCACGGCGGTGCGCTCGAGTTCCTTCGTCGCACGCCCGACCCTGGGCGCCCGGTGGTCTAGCCAATTGTAGGTGGCTCATGCCCAAGAGCTTTGTAGAGACGATGCGCGGGGAGCTGCGCGATGACTCAGGCCGCGAGACGCCGGTCTCGTTTACGGTCGAGGCGATCGGGACCGACCGCGCTGGCGTGCATCGCGTCTCCGGTGTCGTATGTGCCCCGCCGTGGGCTGACGAGGCCGCGTGCAACGGCACGTTGACGATGGCGGCGGGGCTTCGCGCCATCCACTACGAGGTCCGCTTCGTCGCCGACGACGGCCGCGCTTTGTGGATCGACGCGACCAAACATCCGCGCGCGAGTGCGCCTTTCGCGACGATGACCGACATGCCGGCGACGCTGCGCGACGCCGAAGGCGTGGCGCTAGCAGAGGGGCGCATGCAGTTCCTGACGCGTGATTTGCCGGCGTTCGCGCGCTCGTGGCTGCCATTCGTCGATGGGGGTCGCAAAGCGCTCGCGATGAGACGGCGAGCGGCGGAGCGGCGTGCGCTCAGCGCGGGGCGCGCGACGATCTCGGCCGAGCCTGCGGTGGATCCGCGCTGGCGCGAGACGCTCAATGCGCTGGCCCAGACGGCGATCCCGGCGGGGCGACAGCTGCCCGATGTCAGCGGCGCGGCGCTGACGCGGCTCGAGGATCTGCTCGCGACCTTCCCGACGTCGGTCGCGAGCAACTATCGCACGATGCTCGGCGCGCTGGACGTGTCGACGATACCGCGCTGGGGGAGGCGCTTTTCTGAATTGGATCAGGCAGATAGAACAGACGCGCTGACGGCATTCGACGCCAACGAGCTCGCGCACAACGGGCTCCGTCTCCTCCTGATGCCGCTCAAGCTCGCTTACCTGGACGACCCGGCGATCCACGCGAAGCTGGGCCTGCGCTACAAGATCGACCCGCCAAAGAGACCGGAGCAGGCGCGCTGGCATGAGCAGATCGTCGACGCCAACACCCTGGATCCCAACGAGGATCTCGAGTGCGACGTCGTCGTCGTCGGCACGGGCGCGGGTGGTGCGCCGATCGCCAAGGCGCTCGCGGCGCGTGGTCACGCCGTCCTGATGATCGAAGAAGGGCAGCACTATTCGCGCGCCGACTTCAACGGCCGCGCGTTCGAGATGATGCGGCGCGTCTATCGCGATGGGGGCACCACCCACACGCTCGGCAACGCGTACATCCCGCTGCCGATCGGCAAGGGCGTCGGAGGCACCACGATGGTGAACTCTGGCACGTGCTTGCGCGCGCCCGAGTCGACGCTGCGCGAGTGGGTGCGCGAGACCGGCTTGAGCGAGCTCTCGCTCGATGCGCTCGCGCCGTGGTTCGACAAGGTGGAGGACGCGCTCAACGTCGGCCCGTCGTCGGACGCGGCACTCGGCCCGGCCAAGACGCTCATCGCGCGCGGCGCCGCGGCGCTCGGCTACGCTCACGGCCCGCTACCGCGCAACGCGCCGGGCTGTGACGGCCAAGGGGTGTGCTGCTTTGGTTGCCCCACCGAGGCGAAGCGCTCGACCGATATCTCCTTCGTGCCTGAAGCGCTCGAGCGCGGCGCGCAGCTCTTCACGGGGCTCGCCGTCGATCGCGTGCTGCGCGACGGGCACACCGCGATCGGCGTCAGCGGTGTCGCGAGCGGGCCACGCGGGGACGTGCGGGTCAATGTGCGCGCGAAGGTGGTCGTGCTCGCGTGCGGCACATTGCACACGCCGACCTTGCTGCTCAAAAACGACATCGCGAATGCGTCGGGCGAGGTCGGGCGCAACCTCTCGATCCACCCCGCGGTCGGCGCCGTCGGGCTCTTCCCTGACCCGATCAACGCCTGGCGGACCGTGCCGCAGGGGTACGCGATCCACGAGTTCCAGGACGAGGGCATCGTGTTCGAGGGCGCGCACGCCACGCTCGATATGACCGCGGCGATGATGCAGGAGTGGGGCGCCGAGTGGATTGAGCTCGTCGAGCGCGCCGACCGCTGGCTCGGTTTTGGCTTCATGATCAAGGACACCTCGCGCGGCCGCGTGACAGTCGGCCGCGGTGGGCGGCCGCAGGCGCGCTACTTCGTCAACGACCGCGATGTCGCGCGCTTGCGACGTGGCCTCGGCACACTGTCACGCGTCTTCCTTGCGGCCGGCGCAGCCGAGGTCCGCACGCCGCTGCCGCACGCGAAGGTCGTCCGAAATCTGGCTGATATCGAGTTATTGGAACAGCACGCCGCGAGCGCGCGGCACTTCGATCTCTCGGCCTATCACCCGCTCGGGACATGCCGGATGGGCATTGACCCACGGCGCTCGGTCGTCGGCGCGAGCCACGAAACTCACGACGTGCACAACCTGTTCATCTGCGACGGCTCGGCGATTCCGGGTCCGATCGGCGCCAACCCCCAGGTCACGATCATGGCGTTGTCGTTGCGCGCGGCCGACGCCGTGAGCGAGCGCCTGATGCGCCTCGAGCAACGCGACAGCCTCACGCGCAGAGAACGCAAGCGGCGCTGAAGCGCGCGACGTAGCGGTCGCCACGTACAACCCGCGGGTGCTGCACCGGCTTGAATCTCCAGCCATCCGGCGGCGCGTACTTTTTTTGTCCCCGAGCTTGCGTCTCGGATTGGCGAGTGGCATCCCGTGAAAACGTGAACGCCATTCGAACAACATAACTAAGTCATTGTATCTACTGCGACAAACCTCATCGGAAGCTGCTCGAATCCCCGAGATGAACCGGGCACGTCGTCTTCCTTCTTTTCGGTAGACTTGCTCGAGCCGCAAGCGGCGACTGATGCGAACGTTGCGAACGATGCGATGACGGCGAACGATGCGATGAGGCGCATTGAGGAGACTCCCTTTGTCCAGGCGGTGATGGGTGCCGGCTCGGGATGCATAGCCGAGCGTCGATGTGCACACCAGACCCGGCGATCGGATGTGGCTACCCGCGATGCGCAACTGCTTGCGTGCCCTGCCCGAACTGCGCGACAAGCCCGGCATGGGGCTACTCTTCGACTTCCTCCCGATCCTCGCCTTCTTCGTCGCGCTCAAGCTGAGCGACGTGTACGTCGCGACCGGGGTTGCTGTCGCCGCGACCATAGCGGCCGCCATCTACCAGCGCATGACCAAGGGCAAGGTCGAGCCGATGACGCTCATCTCGTGCGGCCTCATGGTCTTCTTCGGTGGGCTCACGATTGCGCTCCACGACGAGGTGTTCGTGAAGTGGAAGCCGACCGTCCTGCAGCTGCTGTTGGCGATTGTCTTCATCGTGTCGCGCTTCGTCGGCGACAGGCCCATCGCGCAGCGCCTCCTCGGCAAGGCCTTCGAGGCGGAGCGCAAGGTGTGGCTGCGCGTGAACGACGGCCTCACCGTGTTCTTCGTGCTGATGGCCGGCCTCAACATCTGGGTCGCCTACAACTTCAGCACCGACACATGGGCGACCTTCAAGCTGTTCGGCCTCATCGGCTTCAACATCGTCGCGATCGTGCTGGCGACCCTCTACCTCGGCAAGCACGGTAAGCGCATCGACCCGGTGCTGCCCAACGCACCGGGGCCCGGACCCGACTCGACCTGATTCGCTCGTGGAGCACCCGGGGGCGTCGTCGCTCGCTTCTCGGCAGCCTATGAGGCTAGCCTCGTCGCGGCTCCTAGCCCGCGGGCGCCCCACTTCGCGAATTCACTCGTGGGGCACCCGCGAGCGTCGTCGCTCGCTTCTCGGCAGCCTATGATAGCCCGCGGGCGCCCCACTTCGCGAATTCGCCGTATCGTCTTCCGCTGCCGGCCCGACATTGATGGCCTCGCACTCTAGTCGACCCAGCGCGAGAGCTTCGGCACCTTCTCCTCGAGCTCGGCGCACAGCGCTTCGAGCTGCTCCTTGCGGGCGCCGCGCCACTCGAGATCGGCCAGTGTCTCGGTCAGTGGCACGTCGGTGCGCAGGGTCGCGAGCTTGCGATAGAGCATCGCCGCCTCGCGTCGCTCGCGCAGGTTCTGGGCCAGCGCATCGGCGCCGCGGATCGTGAGGTCCCAGAGCTTGGGGTCGTCCGGGATGGCCGCGATGCTGCCCCAGCGCGCGAGCACCTGCGCCGCCGAGCGTGCGCCCCAGCGCGGGATCCCGGGGATGCCATCGGCGGTGTCGCCCACGAGGCCCAGGTAGTCGGGGATCGAGGCGGGCTGGACGCCGAACTTCTCGACCACGCCGGCCTCGTTCATGACGTTGTTCTTGAAGCGCTCGAAGCAGACGATGCGATCGCCGCGTACGCACTGCGTGAGGTCTTTGTCGGGTGAGCAGATGCGGATCTGCTCGACCGCCGGATCATCGCCCCAGCGCGCGGCACCGGTCGCGAGCGCGTCGTCGGCCTCGAACTCGACCATCGCCCAGCTCACGTAGCCGAGCGCAAATGCGGCGCGTTCGGCCAATGGGAACTGCGAGGTCAGCGCCTCGGGCAGGCCCTCGCCGGTCTTGTAGCCGGCGAACAGGTCGTTGCGGAACGACTCGATCACGTGGTCGAACGCGAACGCCATGTGGGTCGCTTTCTGCCGCGCTGCGAAGCTCGACCACATCGACAGCAACGCGCGCGTGGCGCCGACCTCGCGCCCGTCCGAGGTCTTGGCGCCGGGCGCACCGAAGTAGGCGCGGAAGAGCTCGTAGGTGCCGTCGACGAGGTGGATGATCATGTCATCCGTGATGGCAGATCCGATGCTACCTGCCCAGCCCTGCATCCCTGCGAATGGGTGCGTTAAACGAAGACGGCCGAGCAAGCCCGGCCGTAACGTGTCGTTCTCGAAGTTGAATCAGATGCGCGCGAGACGCAGCTCCTGCAGGAGCTTGTCGTAGCTCGGGTCGGTGGCGGGAACGCCATCGAGCTTCGCGAGCTCGCCGAAGACCTCACCCGTCTTCTGCAGCGAGAAGACCCACACCGTGTCGTCGGTCGGCAGGCTCTTCGACTCGGGCTGCCAGCCCTTGGGCACGTCGCTGCGCTTCGAGGTTCCAAGCCGCACGGAGCCGCTGCCACCGCCGCCGGCGTTGCCGGACGCGTGCAGGAAGGTGCCACCGCCGAGATCCTCGAGCACCGTCACGCGATGACCACCGCTGCCCGGGTGATGGTTCTTGCCGACGTAGCTCACCGAGTCACCCGGCGTGAGCTCCTGGCCGTTGCAGCCAACGCACCAGGCGCCGCCGCCCTGCTTCTTGCCGCCAGCATGGGCGATCCAGTCGCCGACGCCACCCTTGAACTTCAGACCGCGCTCTTTCAGCGCTTTTTCGGCCGCACCGCTGGTCGCCTGCGCGCACCAGTTCTTGGCGTTGCCGTAGCCGCCGAGGTCTTCTGCGCCCTTCTTGCCGGCCTTCTTCGCCGATTTGTTGTTACCGTCGGACTTGCCGATGTAGCGGAAGAAAAACTCGATGTTGGCGGGCACATAGCCGAGGTCGCACTCGGTCTTCCACATCGCGTAGCGGTACAGGACGTTCTGCGCGGTCTCGTGGGTGTCGGTCCACTCGGCGCTGTTGACGAGCCAGTCCTGTAGCTCACCAAACCAGCTCGGGTAGCCGGCGACGCTGCCGCCGACGGTGTCGCCACCGCTGCCGAGACGCCCACCGCCGGCACCCTTGACCGCGGCCAGCGCCGAGCTGCCCTCGGACGAGAACTCGGCGTTCTTCTTGGTGACCTCTTCGGGTGAAGGAGGCTCGTGCTTCTTCGACTCTTCCTTCTTCTTTTCGAGGCCTTCGGTCTGGCCGCCACCCTTGGCGCCCGGCGTGCCTTGAGCGCCCTTGTCGCCGGCCTTGGTCTCGGGGCCGAGCTTGGTCGTCGTGGTGGTGCTGCCGTCGCTGCCTTCCTTGGCGCCGGGGCCGCCCTTTGGCGGGCCTTCGGTCTTCGCCGGAGCCGGGGCGCCGCCCGCGGCCGCGTCGAGCGCGCCGAGCGTCTTGTCGCCGATGATGCCGTCGGCGACGAGGCCCTGGCTCGCTTGGAAGGCCTTGATTGAAGCGCGCGTCTTCGGGCCGCTGACGCCGTCGGCCTTGCCGCAGTCGAAGCCGAGCTTGTTCAGCTTCTCTTGAACTGCGAGCAGCTCGGGGCCGTTGCCGACCGACTTCTGCTGGATCGCCTTCTGCTGCGTGCCGCCGCCACCGCCGCCACCCGACATCTTGTCGAGGATCGGCTCGGCCGACTTGCCCTGGACGACCGCGTCGGCGACCTGATCGGCATGCTGCTCGTAAGCGTCACCGGTCTGCCCGACGCCGCCCGAGAGCGACACGCCCGAGCGCTGCTGCACGACGTGGGCTGCTTCGTGGGCGACGGTGTGGAGATCGGGAGCGCCGCCGAAGGCGACGTGGTTACCGGTCGCGTAAGCCTCGGCGCCCATCGCCTGGTTGGCCTGGGCCGCGGCTTCGCCGGTGTGGGCCTGCACGGCCGAGACGTCATGCTTGCCAAAGGCCTGCTGGACCGAGCCGAGGTGCGGCAGCGCGCCACCACCACTCTCGATGCCGTGGGCCGCGGCCGCGTGCACATCACCGCTCGGCTGGCCTTTGCCTTGGACAGGGGCCCACTCGGGCGGCGGCGTGAGTGCCGCGCTCTGCGCGTCGAAGCCCTCGATACCGGATGCGGCCTTGCGCATCTGCACGCCGGGCACTTCCGACGATGGCTTGTCCGCGGGATTAGCCTTCTCGCCGGGCTTCTTCTGCACGTTGTTGTTGATGCTCTGCATGGTTCCCCTCTCGTCTGCCTGATGCTTCGAACCCGCTCGCGGCCGTGCACGATGCGATCCATAAGGTCATCATGCCTCTTCGACAGGGGCTACGCCAGAGCACAGCCGCAGCGTAAACATCACCCTGACGCCACGCCTCGCCGACCGCTGGTCAGGCGGGTGAGCTTAGCCTCGCGCAATCCAACGGATGTTTAGACCGCCAGACGGCGCGGCGCTCCAACCGGAGTCTGGCAACCCCAGCGGAACGACTGACCCCTGAACCAATCTGGGGTCTAAGGGGTCTTGCCGGTTGGGTTGGCGCTTGCGAACGACTCGGCCGCGGCCGCGAACATCGCGCCCCACTGCGTGGTCCAGAACTCCCACTCGTGCTTGGCGCCCTTCACGAGGTCGTAGGTCACGACGATGTCGCGGCCCTTCAACGCGTCGCGCAGGGCGGCGACCTGATCGGGGTTGACCGACTTGTCCTTCGTCCCGTGCGAGATGTAGAGGCGCACGCCCGCGAGCTTCGCGAGCCGCGCGGGCGCAACAATGTTGTCGAACTCCCAGCGCTTGGGGAACGCCTCGCGGTCGCCGTACACGACCGCGTGGATCTTGTACTCGCCCTCTTTCGGCTGCAGGCGCATGAGGTCGTAGGTGCCCGAGGTGCTGCCGGCGAAGGCGAACTCGGGGTAGGCCTCGGCCAGGAGCACCGCACCGCGCCCGCCGGTCGAGTAGCCGATCACCGCGGTGTGGCCGCGGTCACCGTAGACGGCGTAGTGCGCGCGCACGTACGGCAGGATGACCTCGGCCACCCAGCGCGTGCCAGGCACCGACGACCAGGCCTTCTTCGGGTTGGCGCCGGGGTACAACGACGTCTCGTAGATCGTCTTGCCCATGTCGGGCACGGCCAGCACGAAGCCGTACTGGTCGGCCCACTGCCCGAGCATGCCCTTGTCGCGGAACATCGCGGCCGAGTGATTCCAGCCGTGCAGCGCCAGCATCAGGGGGCGCTTCCCGGTGTCCTTCGTCTTCGCGTAGCCCTTGGGCAGATACATCAGCAGGGCATGCGTCGCGGTCACGCCATCGATCGTACCGGTGACCTGCACCGGCTCCGACCAACCTTCGCCATTCGCCATCGTGGCAGTGCCAAGGGTCTCTTCGATAGTCTCGGGAGGCCTGGGGGGTGGCACATCGGATATGACTGCCAATTGGATGGCGAGGGCGAAGATCAGCGGAAGCATTTGACTATTCGTCCTGCGCCAGCGCGTGGAACTCGCTCACTGCGAGGTCGTTCCACTTGGTGCCCTTGTAGACCGACTTCACCACGAGCTTCACGAACGTCGTCTGCTTGGGCGCCGGCAACATGACCGTCGTCTCGCCGGCGGTGTCCGCGAAGTGCACCGGGAACTCGGTGCCGTCCGAGAACTGGATCACTGCGTTCTCGATCCGGTTGTTCATTACGTACAGGTCGCCGAGCTCGTCGAGGCGGCGGAAGCCGTTCGAGAACTCGAAGCCGGTCAGCGTCTGCGAGGTCGAGAACTGCATGTTGACCCACTCGCCGACGCCGCCCGCGGCCTTGCGCTCGGGCTGCCACGAGGTCCACAGGTTGTCGTCGATGAGGTTGGCGCCCTTGAAGTCGTAGTGCTTCCAGTTGGCCAGCACGCTCGACGCGGTGAGCGTGTTGCGCTCGTTCGGGACGCGGAAGCCGACGGCTGCGGGTAGCGCCGCGAGCTCGGTCGCCTTGCGCTTGGCCCAGGCCGCCTCGGCCGCGCGCGACAGCTTCTCGAAGGTCGTAGCGAGCGTCATGTAGGCGGCCGAGAAGTTCGGGTTCGCCTCGACGGCCTGCTGCACGGCGTCGAGGGCGCCTTCGAAGTTGTTGGCGGCGAGCAGATCCTGGCCCTTCTTCAAGAGCTCGGTCGCACGCTGCACGAGCGCCTTCGAGGTGCGCTGCGGGAAGCCCATGTCGGTGCGCTGGATGAGCTGGTTCAGGTAGGGACCGATCGCGTCGGCCTCGGAGATGTCGACGACGTTGTTGATGTCCTGCACTGCGCCGTTGCCGTCGACGCTGAACAGCACCCACAGCTCACCGACCTGGTTCGGCATCACGTAGTACGAGCGGATGAGGGTCTGGCCGACGTAGACGAAGACCTTCGCGCTCGAGTTGCTGAGCTTGCGCTGACCGTGCGCCCCGGCCGACGAGTAGTCGTGGATCGCGAACACGTATTTCTCGCCGTCGTGGCGCTTCTGGATCGTGATCGTCTCGGGGCCGAGGCCGTCCGTGTCATCGACATCGAGGTCGGCGTCGGAGCCTTTCTTGGCGCTGAAGAAGATGTGGTTGTTCGGGTAGGCGACGTGCAGGTCGAGGTCGGCCGGGCTGATGCCCCAGTTGAGCACGACGCGGAACGCCTCGAGCTGCTGGATGGTCTCGCTGATCGCGTAGGACAAGCCATCGCAGGGGCAGCTCACGACCAGCGGCGAGAAGCCGTCCTTCTTGACGATGAGCTTGACCGAGGCGTCGTCGGCCGGGAACGCGTGCGGGACCTTGGCGTTGCCGCTGTCGTCGGTCACGCCCTGGACCGAACTCATGCCTTCCTTCTGGAAAGTGACCACGGCGCCGGCCACGGTCTTGTTCTTGGTCGTCGCGCTGAGCACCTGGATCTTGAACGTGCCGGTCGGGTTGGCGACGGCGACCGGGCCCGCATCGGGCGCGGGTGCGGCGGCCACATCGGCGACGGGTGCGGCGGCATCGGGCGCCGGTGCTGCGGCTGCATCGGGAGCCGGTGCTGCGGCTGCATCGGGAGCCGGTGCTGCGGCTGCATCGGGAGCCGGTGCTGCGGCTGCATCGGGAGCGGCTGCGGCTGCATCGGGAGCGGCTGCGGCTGCATCGAGAGCGGGGTCCTTCTTGACCTCGACGGTCTCGGCCGGCGGAGGTGCCGCCTTCTTCTCACAGGCCGTGAGGCCGATGCCGCTGACGGCGGCCAGTACAAATAGGACAGATCTCAACCCGGATTTACGCATGGCAGACTCCCTCTAACAGTTCCGCCTCCCTTAACACGGGCGGGGTGGTTCGGCCACCAGCCCCCGGAAGACGGCGACGAACGTGCCAATCGGCAGAGTTCATCCGGGGTCGCTGGCCCTCGCGCGAATCCGGTCAGCGATCCTGAGCTGATCGGACGCGGTGCCGAAACCTATCCCGGGTGCGGCGTTACGAGAGTTCGGGGCGTCCGGAAGAACGGTCGCGCAGGCGCTGCGGCTGCAGCTCGGTTGGCGCCGGGTGTGCAGCTCGTGTCCGTGCTCGGCTCGCATGCGCTGGCGGTGCCCGAGGCGGAGCGGGTGCGCGACACCGAGAGACGATCGATCGTGCCCTGCGCGCGGCGGCGAGCCATGGCAGCGGGCGATATCGGTGCGGCGTGGGTAGTAATCCATTGCGCGATTGCGGGCTTTGATAGGCTCGCGAAGGCGACGAAGGTCGTGTCGTTCGAGGCCGATCGGAAGCTGCTCGGCGCGTATCGGGCGCCGGGCGCGGGCACGGTCAGGGCCGCGCTGTGCTTCTTCGGGGCGCTGGTGCTGGGGTTGTTGCTCTTGCGTCTCAGTGCGCAGGAGTCGCGTCGCGAAGGCCATCCTGCCGTGACCCATCGCAGCGGCCGAGCTCGCTCGGCCGAGCGTTGCAATCAGCGGCCTGTGATGCCGAGCCAGCGGCGCACGCCATCGCCCTGCTTGTCGACCAGCGCGCGACACAGGTCGATCGACTCGAGCGTCTCGGCCAATGTACGCGGTGCGCCTGGCATCGCTTCGACCCGAGGCGTGAAGAACCGCTCGACCTCGGCGCGCGACGTCGCATCACAGAAGCCCCCGGCGAGGGCCGGCAGGTAGCCAGCTTCGAAGGGCGGCACGCGCGCGAGGATCTGGTCGAAGTTGGCCTCGAACCAGGCGAACGTCTCGGCCCGCGCGGACGCATCGGCAAGCCGTGCACCGAGCGGCATCAACGCCTCCGTCTCGGTGACCCGCGGATCGAGCGCCAACGCATGCACCTGCGCTGCGAGCTTGGGGTCGTGCGTCGCCGCCAGGGCCACCATCACCTCTTTACGCAGCGACGGTTCGCGGGTCGCGTGCAAGGTCGCCATGACCTTGTCGAAGAACGCGGGCGTGCCGTCTTCGACCGCGACCGCCAGCACCATGCCGAGCAGCTCGGGCGTGACCACCTCACGCTTGATGGTCCCATTGCCGATCACCTCCTGACCTTTGCGGGCGGCGTCGCGACGAACGCGCGGGTCGCGAGCAGTGCGCGCGAGGAACGTCAGCACCTTGCCGCGCAAGAGCCGCACCTCGGTGCCTTCGTCGGCCTTCTTCGGCGCCCAGCCCAGACGCGTCAGCTGGTCTGAGAAGAGCTTGCGCATGCGCTGTTGAAAGGCGATGCGCGCCGTCCCGTCGGCAGGCAATGCGAGGAACGCGTCGCCGATGCGATCGAAGATCCGGAGCGCTGCGCGTACCAGCTCCGGCTCCTCGCTCGCGGCCAGCAGTGCCAGTGCATCGAGGACCGCCTCCGCCGACAGCGCACCGCTCAGGAAGCCAGCCTGGTAGCTCGCGACCAGGTTGGCTGCCTCGGCCGCCGAACGTGGCTGCGCGAGTGCCGCGCGCAGCAGCGACTCGGGCTGCACGACCGCCTGGTAATAACCGATGCCGAGCGCGTTCGGGATCAACGCCTGGACCGACTTGCCGCCGAAGGCGAGCTCGAGCTCCTGATGCGGCTCGGTCACGAGCACGCAGGTCTCGGTATCGTCCTTCTTGTCCGGAGCGAGCGCCGCAAGGCACACCGGCACCTGCCAGCGGCCCTCGGATTTCGCGGTCGAGCCGATGGGTAGCCAGCGCTGTAAATCAAAGAAAATCGGAACCTTGCCGTTCGCAGCGGCGCCGACGGTCAGGGTCACGACCGGCGCGCCGGGGTTGTCGAGGAAGCTCCGGAAGGCTGGCCCGATGTCGCGCCCGCTGACGCGCGAGACCTCGCGCAAGAGGTCGTCGGTCGTCGCGTTGCCGAACGCGTGCGCCTTCAGATAGGCGCGCACGCCCGTCCGCCACGCTTCGGCGCCGACCCAGCTCTCGAACATCGCGATGATGCTGGCACCCTTCGAATAGGTGATCGCGTCGAAGGCGCTGAACATGTCGTGCTGGCTCTCGATCGGCTGGCGGATCTTGCGCACGCTCGCCTTCGAGTCGGACTCCATCGCCTTCCGCCACTCTTGGAGCCGCCGCGTCTCACCGCCCAGCTCGGGCCGCACGACGGCGACCATGTGGTTGGCAATCCAGGTCGCGAACGCCTCGTTGAGCCACAGGTCGTCCCACCACTGCATCGTTACGAGGTTGCCAAACCACTGGTGCGACAGCTCGTGCGCCAGCGTGTTGGTCGCCCCGCGCTGCTCGTCGAGCGGTGCCCGCTTCGTGTCGACCATCAGCAGGTACTCGTCGAACAGGATGAGCGCCGCGTTCTCCATCGCGCCTGGGAAGCTCGGCAGCGCGACCACGTCGAGCTTGGTGTACGGATAGGGCGTGCCGAACCATGCCTCCAGGGCCGTGACCAGCGGCCCGACCTGCGCGAGCTGGTCCTTGATGCGCTGGCCCTTGCCAGCCAATGCAATGCCACGAATCGGCAGGGGACTCAGACGATTGTCGTTGGTCGGGAGCTTGTCCGCGAGGATCACATCGAAGGGCCCGACCGCGAACGAGAAGAGGTAGGTCGGCAGCGGCTTCGAGCGCTCGAAGCGCACGCGCTTGCGGCCGCCGTCGAGCGGGGTCGAGTCGACCTCGGGCGTATTGGAGAATGCCCCGTCCCCAAACGGCACGGTGAGCGTCAGGTCGAACGGCACCTTGAAGCCCGGCTCGTCGAAGCAGGGCAGGGCCTTGCGTGCCGAGATCGGCTCGAAGGTCGTGAGCGTGTAGTGCCGCCCGTCCTCGGCGACATCGAACACCGAGTCGCCACCATGGCTCACGGCCGCATCGTAGGTGACGCTGAGGGTCGCTTCGCCAGCGGGGATGGCCTTGCCGTCGGCGAGCGTCACGCTGGCGAGCCCGGCCTGGGCCGCGCTGGCGGTCGACCAGGTCGCGGGCTGGCCGTCGACCGAAACGGCCGTGACATGCAGGTCTTCGGCGTTCAACCAGATCACGTGGCGCGCGCGGTCGAGGCGCAGGTGGATGGCGACGGTGCCGCCAAAGCGGGGCTCGCCCGGGATGATGATGAGGTCGACGGCGTAGCCGAGTGGGTGCACGTCGGCGGGAAGGCGTTCGCCGGCCGGCAGCGGCTCGGGCGTCTGCGCCTGTTCGATTGGCAGGCTCGGGTCGGTCAGCGTGGGCACGACGGGCGTCGCACCGCAGCTTGCAGTTACCAGCGCGAGGGCGATCAAAGCGGCTTCGATGGGGAACTGTTTGACCTGCATGTGCCGGCCATATCAGTTGCGTCGTGTGTGGCATAGTCGGCCGCTGTCGAATGCACGCCTCGAGTCGGGGGAGCGCCCGCAGGTTGACCCGACGACGAGAGCGGGTCCTTGGACCCGGAGGTATCGGGTGCGGTGGGTCTGTATCGCGTTGTCGATGTTGGTCGCCTGCGGCCCGGACGAACGACGTGTCGGTGACGCGAGTGACACGTCGGATGTCCCGCGACCGGACGCTGACGCCGTCGTGGACTCTGTCGGTGAGGTCTCGACGGTCGAGGTCGATACGGTCGACGCGGTCGAAGCAGACCTGAGCGATGAGAACGAGGACGCGGCTGAGGTCGACGCGGCTGAGGTCGAGGGGGTCGAGGTCGATTCAATCGATGACAGCGCGGATGTGAGCGACGTCGCGGACGACACGGTTGCCCTGGATGATGTCGAGGTGGTCGAAACGGTTGATGTTTTGGACGCTGTTTCGATCGAGGTCGATGCGACCGAGAGCGCAGATGTCGCACCCGACATCGCGTCGACATCGCGCCCGAGACGACGGTCGCCGAGACGACGGTCGCAGACACGACCACCGAGCCCGACACCACCCGTGCGCCCGAGCGCTTCGCGCACGTAGCTCTCGAACGTGGGAAAACCGAAATCCTGGGTATCGCCGGTCGAGAGTCGCAAGAGGCCTTCGCCCAACGCAAGACGCAAGGCTCCGAGGCCGCGGCCCAGGGAAGCGATGCGATTGTCGTGGCGGTCCAGGTCGGTCGCGGTGAGCCTGATGGGACGGGCGAACGGCATGAAGGCGATCCTCGTCGAACGCGGCGAGAAGTCCGACTACGACCAGGTCGAGGACCTGTTGATCGAGATCCACCAGACCACCGACTGGAAGGCAGCGACCGCGCAGAAGCCGAGCTTCTTCTGGGACGCGAAGAACTGGGCGAATTGGGCAAAGACCGCGTATGGCGGCGTCTACTACAAGGATCCGAACGCTCAGCAGTACGTCGCGTCGCTGTTCGACGGGGTCACCAGTACCAAGGCGAACACCTTCTCGAACCTCCACACGTTCGCCCAATGGGCGCCCATTATCGCCGCATTGGACAAGGGGGCCGCGGTCACTGCGGAGGGGTCGTTCACGAGCTCGGGGCACGTCGTGTCGATCATCGCAGCCGACGCCAGCGGCATCGTCATCAACGACCCCTACGGGCTCTACGTCGAGACGGGCTACTACCTGCGAAACGGCGAGGCCCCCCGTTCGGAACTCGGCACGAGTGGCGTGGAAGTGCTCAAGCGGCGCGCGCAGCTGCGCTCTGACGTCCCGCTTGCATACGAGAAAGGCGCCGCGCTCGGCAACTGGGGCGAGTCGAACTCTTACACCTGGGCCGAGGTCGAGCTGGTCAAGATCGGCAAGTGGCTCTCGGTGCTGGGCGGTTCCTGACCTCAGCGCTCGTGTCCGTCGCTCCCGGCCTTGGCCGTGACGAGGTCGTTGCGCGCCGCCCAGAGGCCGATGTCGCGCCCGTCGATGGCGTTCGCCATCAGGTCTGGGAAGAGGTCGGGCGTGCAGGCGAAGCTCGGGATCCCGAGCGACGCGAGCTCCGCTGCGGCGTGCGCGTCGAAGCTCGGGCGACCGTCGTCCGACAGGGCGAGGAGCACAATCACGCGTGCACCGGTCTGGACCAGCTCGGCCGCCTGGGCGAGGAACGGCTCGGGATTGCCGCCTTCGTAGAGGTCCGAGATCAAGACGACGATCGACTTCTGCGGGTCGCGGATGAGCGGGCGCACGTAGCGCAACGCTCGCTCGATGTCGGTGCCGCCACCCAGCTGCGTGCCGAAGAGCAGCTCGACCGGGTCGTGCAGGTGCTCGGACAGGTCGACGACAGCGGTGTCGAAGGCGATGAAGCGGGTCGTGATCGCGCGCACCGAGGCCATCACGGCGCCGAGCACGCCGGCGTATACAACCGACGTCGCCATCGAGCCGGACTGATCGACCAGCAGGAACACCTCGCGCAAGCCCGCGGTCTTGCGCCGGAATCCGACCAGGCGTTCAGGGATGAGGCGGCGCGTGCGTGGGTCGTAGCTGCGCAGGTTCTTCCGGATGGTGCGGTCCCAATCGATCTCGGCCGTGCGTGGCCGTGAGGTCCGGGCAGCGCGGCTGAGGCTGCCGCGTAGAGCCGAGACGAGGCGCCCGCGCAGGCGTCGCTCGAGATCGTCGGTCACCTTGCGGACCACCGCGCGCGCCGTCTCGCGGGCCTTCGCGGGCATCAGCTGCGAGAGCGAGATCAACGTCGCGACGAGGTGTACGTCGGGCTCGATCGTCTCGAGCACCTCCTTCTCGAAGAGCAACGCCTTCAGGTCGAGGCGCGCGATCGCGTCCTTCTGGAGGACCGTCACGACGCTCGCGGGGAAGTACTTGCGGATGTCGCCCAACCAGCGCGCAACGTCGGGCGACGACGCGCCGAGGCCGGCATTTCTTGCGGCGCGCGCGCCCGGCGCGGGATCGTAGAGTGCCCCGAGGGCGCGGTCGATGGCCAGCTGGTCGCCTTCGAGCTGGGAACCGAGGGCCTCCTGGGCGTCCTTGCCGAGCACCAGCCGCCAACGATTTTCGCGCGCATCATGCGCCATCGTTCGACTCCACGCCGAGCATGGCGGCGACCAGCGGGATGAGACAAGCGACCCGGGCCGGGTCGAGCGCGGCGCGCGCGAGGGGCCCAGCGCGGTCGCTTGGCGAGGCTTGCGAGAGGCGGCCGACGGCCTCGGCGAGGCGGCGCCGGATGCTGGCGTCGAAGTCCGCGAAGGCGCGCCTCAGGAGCGGCAGCACATGGATGAAGGCGTCGCGCTCGAGCGCGCCGAGCCATTGATCGAGCGCGCAAAGCACGCGTTCCTGATGCACGAGCAGCATGCCGCTGCCGTGCACGAGGCCGGCGACCCAAGCGCCGGCGGCGAGCGGGGCGACGACCGCGGACAACGCCAGGCCGGCAGCCGCGGCGAGCGCGTCCGCATCGAGCAGCTGGGCATCGGCCAGGAGGCGGGTCGCGCGTCCGCGCACGAGGCCATGGACGCCGATGTTGCCGGCGTGATTGGCGGCAAGGGCATCGAGCAGGAGGAACCAGGCGGCCTGGCGGGCCTCGTCGGGCACGAGGCCAAAGACGCTCTCGACGGCGGCGAGCGTGTCGAGCATCGCCTCGGCCGCGTCGTCATCGAGCTGCTGACAGGCGGGCGAGAGGCCGATCAGCGCGCGGTCGAGCAGGCCTTCGAGGATGGGACGTGTGAGCTCGGCGTCGGTCCCGCGCACGTCGGAATAGCGGACGAGGCGCGCGAGCGGTGGCAGCGCATTGACGAGCACATGCACGTCGGACTGGAGTGCCGCGGCCGCGCGGATGGCTGTAATGATCGCCTCGGCGGCGATCGGTAGGCGCGCGTCGAGCGCCTGCGCGAGCGCGTTCGTGAGCCCGGGCAGCGGTTGGGTTGCGGCTCGTTCGACCATGAGCGCGCTGGCTGCGCTGTCGATCGTATTGCCGTAGCGCGCGACCTCGATGATGCGCAGGGCCAGCTCGGGCCGCCACTCGAGCTGCCAGACTTCCTTGAAGGTGCCGGCGCCGGTCTGGCCCGAGGTCTGGGCTTGCGAGGCCCACGTGACGCCGATGGCGCCGAGGCGATGAAAGAGGATTTGTCGTTCGCGGTCGAGGTCCTTGCGCAGGTCGAGCTCGAGCACCTGGGGCTCGGCCGAGACCTTGAGGCGCAGGCGCTTCTGTTGGGCCGCGAGGTCGCGCTGCAGCGGCACAGCGGGCGCATCGGGCGGTACTTCGCCCAACACCGCGCCGACCTCGAGAGCCGTACGGATGAGTGCCAGCGGCTCGGAGCGGCCGGCGGCGAGCACGCCGAGGAGCGCGTCCTGGATCTCGCCGAGCGACGGCACGACGAAGCCGCGCAATGCGGCGAGCGCCTCGGCGAGGCGCACTGTTTCGATGACGGCCGCCGAGCTGGCGTCGAGCTGCTCGGCGCGCAAAAGGCGAGCGGCGCGCACGACCCAGTGCACCAGCGCGTTCTGACCGTGTGCCCCGGGGTGGCGCCAGAGGTGGTCGTACCAGCCGGGTGACTGGACGCCTGCGCCGTAGCCGGAGCGCGTGGCGAGGCGCGCGTAGGTCCAGGGGATCCAGGCCGTCGCGGTCTTGACGCGCGGCAGCCCTTTGAGCAGCGCGTGGTCGGCCTTGGCGGTAGAATGATCAATCAATACGGGCGCATGCCAGGCACCGCAGACGACCGCGATGTTGCTGAACGCCTCGCGCTGGGCCTCGCGGATCTCGCGGCGCATGTGTGCCTCACGCTGGGCTTCACGCGGCGTCAGCGGGTGCGCGAGCTCGTGTCGGAGGGTGCCCATCGCATGGAAGATCGCGTCGAAGAGGCCGGTCGCGTCGTGGCGCGCCTCGACCTGGCGATCCCACCAGAGGTCGGAGTCGGCGTAGCCGGCGGCCTGGGCGAGGAGGGCGATCGGGTCGGGGCGGCCGGCGTCGGGCACGGGGCCATCGGCTTCCGAATCTTCGCTGGTCGCGACCAGGCCGAGGCCGGCCGGTAGATCGATGAAGCGTGTCGTGATGCCGCGGGTCGCGCCGTAGCTGAGCGCCTGCCACTCGGGCGAGAAGACCGCGAACGGGTAATAGGCGGCGGCACCCGGGGCGTCGGGCAGATAGACAAGCAGCGCCACGGGCGGGACCATCGCGGGGTCTTTCGCCCACGCGATCAGGTCGTTGGCTTCGGGTGGCCCCTCGATGAGGATGCAGTCGGGCGCCTGGGCGGCCAATGCGGCGGCCAGGCTGCGCGCGCATCCGGGCCCGTGGTGGCGGATGCCGTAGACGGTGACGCCAGCCGTATCGCCTGCGGCTGCCGCTGCTGTGAGGCCTTTGCTCAGAGTGCCTCCATGCACGCGCGATAGAGGTCCTTCCAGCCGTCGCGCTCACGCACGACCGTCTTCAGATACTCCTCCCACACGAGCCTATCTTGGAGCGGATCCTTGATGACCGCGCCCGCCAGGCTCGACGCGACGTCCGCCGCCCCGAGCGCGCCGTCGCCGAAGTAGCTGGCGAGCGTCAGGCCGTGGGTGAGGACGCTGATCGCTTCCGCGGTCGACAGGCTCCCGCTCGGCGACTTGAGCTTCGTCTTGCCATCGGCGGTCAGTCCGGCGCGCAGCTCGCGGAACACGGTGACGACCCGCCGGATCTCGTCGATAGCCGGCGCCTCGGCCGGCAGAGCCAGCGCGCGACCGAGGTCGGTGACCCGCCGCTGCACGATCGCGACCTCGTCCTCGAGGCTGTCGGGCACCGGCAGGACGACCGTGTTGAAGCGCCGCATGAGCGCGCTCGAGAGCTCGTTCACGCCCTTGTCGCGGTGATTTGCGGTAGCGATCACGTTGAAGCCGGGGCGCGCCAGGACCTCGCTCGCGAGCTCTGGGATGGGCAACACCTTCTCGGACAGGACCGTGATGAGCGAGTCCTGGACCTCCGATGGGATGCGCGTGAGTTCCTCGATGCGCGCGATGCGGCCAGTGCGCATCGCGCGCAACATCGGGCTCGGCACCAGCGCCTGCTCGCTCGGGCCATCCGCCAAGAGGCGCGCGTAGTTCCAGCCGTAGCGCAGCGTCTGCTCGTCGGTGCCGGCGGTGCCCTGCACGAGCAACGTCGAGTCACCGCTTATCGCCGCGGCCAGGTGCTCCGACACCCACGACTTGGCCGTGCCCGGCACGCCCACCAGCAGCAGCGCACGATCGGTCGCGAGGGTCGCTATCGCCGTCTCGATGAGGCGCACGTTGCCGACATACTTTGGCGTGATGACCGTGCCATCGGGCAGGACGACGCCCATCAGGTACGCGCGCACCGCCTGCGGCGAGAGGTTCCAGCCGGGCGGGCGCGGGTGCGTGTCGCTGGTCGCGAGCGCCGTCAGCTCGGCGGCATGGGCGTGCTCGGCGTGGGGTCTCAGGGTGTGAGCCGGAAGCTCAGTCAGGGGAGGGGGCATGCGAGAGTTCCTGATAGAAGCGGCGACGGAGGTCGAAGCCATAGGGGTCAGGGTTGCCGGGGCCGCGGTAGCGTTCATACCGATCGAAGAGGTCCGGGTGGAGGAGGCTCGCGGCGACGCCGATGCACCGGTGGCCACGGATGGTGTTGAACGGGTAGCGCTCGAGCGCGGCGAGATACGCCGTCGAGAGCGCCACCGACCAGGGCGCGGGCAGCTCGGCGAAGGGTGTGAGGTCGTCGCTGGTCACGTTCGTGCGAGCGAGCTGCAGCGAGAGCAGATGATCGCGCAGCGGTGGTGTCGCGAAGCCCGTCACAAGCGACTCGAGCTTTGGGTGCAGACCGAGCGCAATGAGCGCGCGGATCCATGGGTCACGTGCTTCGGGGACCGGTAGCTCGAGCACCTGATGGATGATGCCGCGCGCGATGGCGCCGCCATGATCGTTGGCGCGCAAGGCCGCGGTGACGTGCTCGGGCGGATGCGGGTCCCAGGCCGTGAGCGGGCTCGCGGCGATGAGCACCGTCAGCAGCGCTTCGCGCGGGCCGAGGCCGACCGTCATGTCGGTCGTGGTGTTCAAGCCGTCGCCGGGCCAGCTCGGGTCGTCGACCGTCGGCAGCGTGACCGCGAGTGTCGTGGCGCCCGTAAATCGGATGGCGGCCGCGAAGCGCGCACGCACGCGCAGGGCGGGGCCGGACTCGGGGATCAACAGCAGGCCACACGCGGCCGCTCGGCGCACGCCGCTGGCCCGATCGGTGAGCGCCGCTTCGACAAACGCGAGGTCGTCGACGCCGGCCCCGTGCGCGAGCACGATGTCGAGGAAGCGCTCGCGTTGGTCGCCTTTTTCGGTCTTCCAGGAGCTGCCCAGCAGCGTTCGCGCCGCCGCCGGGTTCGCCTTGCGCAAGCGCATGAGCAGGGCTTCCCGTGCGCCCGGCAGGCCCTCGTCCCAGATTCGCTGGGTGTCTTCCGGGGCGTCGCCGGAGCCCTCCGATGGCAGCCACGGCCACCGCCTCAGCTCAGCGGCGAGCCACCGCCCACGCTCGCCGACGAGTGGCCCGAGCCTCTTGCGCGCGGCCTCCGGCGTGTGCTCGAGCGCGCCCGGCACGTAAACGAACGGCAGCCGCAGACCACGCTCCGCGAGGGCCAGCGTGAACTCGGTCGCGGTCGCCTCGCAGTTTGTGACCCAGGTCCTCGCGAGCAGCTCCGCGAGCACCCGCGCCATCTCCGGAACGCGCTCGGGTGGGCTCTCCGAGACAGGCTCCGAGCGCACCTGGGGTCGTGTGCCCGCGGCCCGCGCGAGCCCGAGCGCCGCCCCTCGCACGAGCAGCTGCCGTTCAGGCGAGAGGTGTGGATCGGCGCGCCGCAGGATCGGATCGAGGTCGCTTCCAGTCGGCGGGATCTCCGGATGGTTCGCCGTCCCGACGATGGCGGCCTGGGTGAGCCGCGGCAGCTCAACCGAGTGCCCTGGCGCCTTCCAACGTGCGAACCCGATCGGCACCGCACGTTCCGGCAGCTGTTGCCAGCGGCCACTCGCCTGCACCGCTAGCGGCATCAGCACCGCCCCGTTCCACTCGCCCATGAGGTCTATCGGATGTCCTCCCGAGATCGCCAGGAGCCACACCGGCGCCGTGGGCGCGACCCCGTCCAGCGGCAGGCAGCTAGCGCCCGCGAAGGGGTCGGCGCAAACGACCAGCTGACCTCGATCACCTTGCGCGATGCGCACCCCTTCGAGCCACACCGGCATGCGCACGAGCCACGGGTTGTGCCCGAACGCCTCGGCCGCGTGGGTCAGCAGCGCGGCGATCGGATCCGGCGCCGCCACCTGAGCCGGGGCGGCTTGTATCGCCTCATCGCCCGGCTCATCGCCCGACTCATCGCCCGGCTCATCGCCCGACTCATCGACCGACTCATCGACCGACTCATCGCCCGACTCATCGACCGACTCATCGACCGACTCATCGCAGGTCACGATGCGCGCGCGCAGCGGCGTCGCACTGGGCCAGTAGGCCAGCGTGGCGTCGAACGACGAGCCGACCTCCGGCCGCGCTCGCTGCGGAGTTGGGGCTGGCGCAGGATCACGGCCTCTGGTGCGCCCCACCTCGAACGCCACCAGCACCGCGAAGCGCCCCGAGTCGCGGCCACGGAGCCACGTGCGCTCAACCACGAGGCGCGGGCTGACCCCCTCCTCGTCACGCAGGTTGGTGAGCACGAGCCAGCTGTCGCCCACGAGATCGCCGTGGGCGACGACCTCGTCCTCGGTCAGCGTGAACCCGAGCAACTGCCGCAGATCCGCGCGCGCCGGCGGCGGCAGACGTGCCATGTGGCGCTCGGCCTCGCACGCGAGCGCGAGCTTGCCGAGCTCGAAGAAGGTCGTCTCGAGACCGCTCGTGTCATTGCGGGCGATCTCTCCGAGCGCGCGCATCCGCCCCGCGAGACCCGGCAGCTGCGCGTCGACCAGGCGCCGTGCCTCGGTCTCCCAGAGCTCCGAGGTCGCCGTCTCGAGGCGGCCAAGCCCTTGGCGCACGAGGTCCTCGAGCCACAGGCCGAGGCGCTCGAGCCCGGCACGCACCTTCTTGTCGCGCGCGGCGGCGCGCTTTTCCTGCTCGGCCTGGGCCTGTGAATGCGCCGCCTGGTCGGCCTCGCTGGCGTTGCCCAGCGCGATGCGCTCGGCCCGCTCGGCCCGCTCGTTGGCTTGGCCCAAGCGGGCCAGCTGCTTAGCCCGGGTCAGCTCGCGTTGGGCCTGCCAGTCGCTGACCCAGCTCGGCTCGGACACCAGCGGGAGCTGGTCCCACGCACGCGCCGCCAAGAGCAGCAGGGCCAGCCCGTGCTTGCATGGAAATCTACGCGAAGGGCACGGGCAGCGGGTGACTGGGGTAGGGTCCGTGAGATCGGCCTGGACGCTGTAGCCGCTGTCGCTGGCGCCCCAGATGGCGCGCTCACTGCGACCAATTTTGCTCCATGCACCGGCGTGCGTCAGCTTCTCAGCGGTCGCGAGGGCGGTCGCGTCGTACGCGAGCTGCTGGACCTTGGCGGCATTGGGGCGCACCGACGAACCACCTCCGGCGCTAGGACAGCGTGCGCCGGGAACGCGACATAACACCGCGCGTCGGAATGTGTCAGGCTTGGCGAGTCAGTTAGCGCTGCGTCGCCGGTTTGTCGCTCGGCCCACGTGGCGCGCCACATCCGCTTTCGCGGCCACGGCGAAGAGCGATCCAGCCTCGTCTCGCTGTGCGAGCGCTGCCACCTCGAGCTCGTCCACCAGCAGCTACGCGTCAGCGGCCAAGCACCGCACGACTTGACGTGGCAGCCCCGCGGTTGGGTATCGCCCCAAGCCGTTCAAGGCCGCTCGGGGCCGCTCAGAAGCCGCCGTAGTACCCGGCGATTGGCCACCTGCTCGTTCATGCGCCGGCCAGAAGATGACGGGCACAAGCGGCCTTGCAAGACAACGGAGCGCCCCGCGGACCACGGCACGCGGTGTACTCGGGGCGCACGAAGCCGTAGCAGAGATCGCGTGCCCCATGCGACCGTCATCGTCGGCTCCTGACCAGGCTCTACGGCCTCGGCGACACGCCGGCGTACGACCTCAGCGCACTACGACCTCGCCGACGTCTTGCTCTACGACTTCGCCGACCTCTCGCTCTACGACCTTGGCGGTCTTCTCCGGCTCGACCTCGGCGGCATCCCGCTCTACGACGCCCCTGCCGACAAGTCGTGGTTCGACGACGGCAAAGTTCCGCTCAGGCGTCGCGGATCGCCGGGGCGATATCGGCCCGCCTCCGGCGCGAGTCCAACCTCGTCTCGTTGTGCGGGCGCTGCCAGCTCGAGCTCGTGCACCAACACCACCTGCGCGTCACCGGCCATGCACCGCACGGCCTGACGTGGAGGCCCGCGGTTGGGGGTCGTATGCAGCCGCTCAGAAGCCGCAGTAGTAGCCGATGCCGATGTCGGGGCGACCTACGCCGGCACCGCCGATCGGCCAGTACTTGCAGCCCAGGTTGGGGTCGGCGCCGCACTGCATGTCGACGTCGCAGGCATCTCCCCAGTTGCGAGTGGCGGGCGCGACGCAGACCTTTTTGCTGGCCGCGAGCGAGTACAGACAGGAGCCGCCGGCTTGGCACCAGGCATTGTCTTCGCAGTAGCTGCGCACGTTGTTGGGGATCGAATAGGCGACCGGATTGCAGGTGTTGCTGCCGTTGCAGCTATTGGACGCGCAGTGGCCGTTGAGATCGCAGGTCGCGCCGTAGGGCTGGGGCACGGGGCTCCAGCAGATGTTGCGGCCTTGGCGCGGGCTCCAGTCGCAGCGGCCGCTCTGGCACCAGGCACCTGATTCGCAATATGGCGCGCCGGCGTCGGGCCACTTGTCGTGGCACTCACCTTCGTGATTGCCGGCGAGCCAAATGCCCTCGTCGCAATACGAGTTGGCGCCGCGGTCGACGGTGCAGTCGTTCTGGGTCACGCAGCGGCATTGGCCGGTCCAGCACTGGCCGCTGACGCACTCTGCGTCGACCTGGCACGACTCGAAGTTGTGGCGTGAGGCGGCCGCGATGCAGATGCCGCCGCTGCAGCTGAGGCCGCCCGTGCACTCGCTGGTGGCGTCGCACTGTTGTCCCGCCGTGCGTGGCGCCATGCACAAGCCCGAGCCGGGCTCGACACCCCACGAGCCGATGTTGCAGACCTGGCCCGCAAAGCCGCTGTTGGTGCAGTCGTTGTTGTTGACGCACAGGCAGCGCGACGGCCAGCCGGGTGTGCCCCAGCACTCGCCGATGCCGCAGTGGTCGGGGTCGTAGCACTCCTGGTCGACGACACGCGTGTCGGGGTTGAAGCAGCGGAACTCGAGCAGGCCTGGGCGCGCGCCGCAGTTCTGGCTCGTGCATTGGCCATCTTGCAGGCAGCCAATGCCTTCGCCGAGGGTGTTGGCGCAGACCGCGCGACCAACGACCGCCCACGGGTCGCAGAAGCCGCTGGCGCACTCGTGATCGCCCACCAACAAGCCCGGGCAGGTCTCGCCGAGGGGTCGCTTCGCGAAGCAGTTGCCGAGGCCGTCGCAGAACTTGCCGTCGCCGCACGGGGCATCCGACCAGCAGCGACCGTGGCACTCGACCTTCGAGGTCTGCGGGCCCAATGCGCCGACGCAGACATCGACGTCGCAGGGGTAGTCGCCAAGCGCCGTGTCGACGACGGCCTGGCCGTTGCCGCACAGGGTCGGGCTCACGAACGAGACGAAGAATGCGATGCGGGTGCGCACGACGAGCAGGGCGACGTCCAGATCGAGCTCGCCGTTGAACGTCATCTCCTGGCCGTCGAGCACGAGGGTGTCCACAGCGATTGAAGTGCCGAACGTCGAGACGCTGCCGCTGCCGCGCAGGGCGCCTTGGCTCAACGCGAGATCGGCGACGAGGCGGATGTTGGCGACGGTGAAGTCGACGTGGCCTGCGAGGCTCAAGCCGTCTTGGTTCAAGGTCGCGCTGGCAGACGTAAGGCTTCGGCCGAACAGCGAGAGGGTCGTGGCCGAGGTCAACGAGAAGACATTGCCGGCGCCGACGTTGCCCGACATCGCGATGCTGCTGCCGAGGACCTGCACATTGGTCGACAACGACAAGCTGCCGACCGCGAACACCAGATCGACCGAGGAGGTCGCGAAGCCGGCGAGCGTTGCGCTGTCCGCGGTCGCGCGGAACGTGCCATCGGGATTTACCGAAGCGCGTGCGTTCAGCTGCGTGAAGCTGAGGTCAAGCGCGCCGCTGGCGGAAAAGCCTGCGTCTGGGTCTGTGGAATTGAGCGTCACGCTGGCGCCGGCCCAGGTGCGACCGGCGAAGCGGATCGTGCCCGTGCCGGACAAGCGGAAGCCGCCGGCCGGAGAGATCGACCCAGCGAGCGTGGCGGTCGATTGGTCGGCCGTGACGTTGGCCGCAAGCGAGCCGGTGACGCCGTTGTGGTCACCGCTGAGCGAGATCGTGGCTGCGCTGGAGAAGCCGCCGAGCGGCACGTTGTAGTTGCCGCTGAGCTGGAAGCCGGCCGCGTCGAAGGTGCCCGCGACCGCGGTTGTGGCGGCTCCGACCTGCAAGTTGCCGGTGATGTCGGCGCCGTCTTCGGTGATGACGACGTGCGAGTTGCTCATCGCCCAGCCGCCGATGTCGAGTGCGCCGTCATAGGTGAGTCGGACGTGACCGGTGCTGTCGATGTCGCCCGTGACCTCGACCTGGGCGATGCCGATGTCGACCTTGCCGCTGACCGTCACGCCGCCTCCGCTGCCGTCCCAGTAGGCGTTCACATGGGCGTCGGCGAGCGTCATGCCGGCGATGACGAGGCTGCCGTCGGCCTTCAAGTCGAAGGTGCCGTCGGCTTCGATTTCGCCTTCGAGGTTGAGCGTCGTCTCGCCGATCTTCAGGTCGCTCTTGGCGAAGAAGCCGTCGCGGTCGAGGCTGAACTCGGTCTCGCTCAGGAGGAACGTGCCGGCCTTCAAGCGGCCGTGGCCGCTCATGCTGAAGTCGCCGCCGACCACGATGTTGGCGGCCATGTCGGCGTGCACGAACTGCGGGATGTCGAAGATGCCACGCCAGCCGACGCGTTTGATGTCCCAGGCCGCAACCGGGGCGAGCGGCTCGCGCTTGCAGATCGCGCTGCAGCCGTCGCCGTCGAGGGTGTTGCCGTCGTCGCAGTGCTCGGCGCCTTCGACGCGACCGTTGCCGCAGTCGTCGCAGACGGTGGGGCGCGTGTCGCTGGTCATGTAGAAGCAGCCGTCCGCGAGCACGTGGCCGAAGACGGTGATGCGGCCGGGGTCGCTGGCGCTGCCGCCAATCGACAGCTCGCCCGGAGCGGTCAAGAAGTTGCCTTGGATGCGCACGACCTTTTCGGGCGGCAACGTCTCGACGGGGGCGGTGCCGAACGGCAACACGATGTCGATTTCGCCTTCGGCGTTGAACTCCTTGCCGGCAAACGCCGAGCACGTCGCGCCGGGCGGGCACACGTACGACATCGTGCCGGAGCCGACGTCCTTGCGACCGCCGCTGTTGGGCGAGTGCACGATCGCGATGGACGCCGCGAACTCCGGCTTGGTCACGTCGAACGCGCCGTACGGGCCGTCGTCGAAGTCGCCGCGCACGAGGTTGGGACCGCCACCGTCGGCGGTGTAGTAGCCGTCGCGCTCGAGCTTGCCAGCTTCGGTGAAGTGGAAGGACGGCACGAGCCCGGTCTCGGTCAGGAGGAAGTTGCCGCGGGCGGTGAGGCCCGTGACGCTGGCGTCGAGGAAGAAGCGGGCGCGGGCATCGAACCCTTCGGCCGGCGGGGTCGTGCCCAGCGGCGGGATGGTGAAGGCGCCGCCGACCTGGAAGCCGACACCAGGGTCGAGCGGATCGATGTGCAAGGTGAAGTGCAGGTCGTTGCCTTCGATCTCGCGTACGGGTTCAGCGCCCGCGACGAAGACCGCGTGCATCTGGTTGGTGGCGTCGCCGGCGTAGAGGCGTGAGTTGTGGGCGGGCGTCCAGGTGTTGTCGTAGTCGAGTTCGTAGCGTGCGATGAGTGTCGGCTCGCGTTGATAGTTGATCGGCAGCTCCAGCGACTGCGAGCGGATCGTCGCGCGGGGGCGGATGACGCTCCAGATGCGGACGTCGTCGATCTCGGCCAGGCCTTCGCCGATGCGCAAAGGGCCGCCAGCGCCGGGGCCGTCGACGAAGAGGTCGGCGTCGGCGCCGGTCGTCTCGCTGTCGGCCTTGTCGCCGTCGACGAAGATCTCGGCGTCGCCGCCTTGGAACGCTACGGCGATGTGGCAGCGCGCGTTGGTGCGGACCAGCGGCTCGCTGATGGTCGTGCGGACATTGGCGCCACGGCGCGCTTCGAACGTGACGCGGGCGAAGCCGTTGCTGTCGGGATCGGCAATGGTCACGCGATAGCCGCCGTCGGCGTCCGTCCGATCAACGAGCGTGGCGCGCGTCGACCAGTCGTCTTTGACCCAACCTTCGACGGTGCCGCTCGCCGTGTCGAGGCGCGCGTCGGCGGCGGCTTCGATGTGCCCGTCGTGGGGTGCCGCGTATTGGCGATAGGGGTCGCCGACGATGTCCAGCCACCACAAGTCCATGCCTTGGGCAAAGCCGTCGAGGGTGATGGCGTCCGACCAGGCGTAGCCGTCGAAGGTGATGGAACGACCCAGGAAATCCATGTCGAGCGCGGTGCGCAGGCCGGCCGACCAGCGTTGTCCGAGGACCTTGGTGTCGTGGGTCGAGAACGTCAGGATGGCGCGGTTGATGCGCGTGTCGAACTCCTGGTTCGGCAGCTCGGCGATGAGCTCGGGCGACAATATCTTGCCGGCGAACACCTCGCCGACGTCGATGGCCATGTTGCCGACGGCGATGAGCATGCGCTCGAGGTAGGCGGGCAGCTCGATGAGGCCGATGTTCTGGATTTCGAGGCGCGCGATGACGGTCGGCAGGGCCGGGCAATAGACATCGAGCGGCAAGCATAAGGCCGACTTGGTGCGGCGCTTGTCGAAGTAGAAGGTGCCGCCGAGCTTGATCACGTTCGAGGCTGTTTGCCCATTGAGGTCGATGTCTTCGGGCGGCCACTCATCGCGCATCAGCAAGAAGACGTCGGCGTTGGCGCCGATGCTGCTGGGGGTGACGGTGCCGGCGGAGGTGATGTTGACGCCGATGGCCACGGCTGGATTTTGGAACGCGAAGCCGGGGATCCCGAACGGCTCGGTCCAACGTCCGCTGACCGAGGCCATCGCGTCGATCGAGCCACCGAGCGAGTCGACGCCACCACGCAGGTTGACGGTGCCGACGAGCGGCAAGGTCTGCTTGGTAGGCAACAGCTCCGCGCGGCCGTCGAGTGCCAAGAACACGTTCTGCCCTTCGAAGCCGACGGTGAGGGTGAGGCGACCGTCGATGATGGTGAAGCGTTGGATGCCGGGGATCTGGAACTCAGGGATGATGAGCGGCAGGCCTATTGGGATCTTGGCGCTGGCCATAGCGCTGAAGGGTCCGATACCAAAGGCGAACTGGATTTCACCCGGGTCGACCTCCGGGAAGGTAAACGGCAACGCGTGTTGGTAGACGAACGTGACGCCGGGCTCGATGGCCGGCAGGCGGTTGAAGCGGTTGTCGCCGACGAGGTCGGTCGGCAACCAGTAGCGGCTCTCGCTGACGATGTCGCGGTTGTCGCCGAGCACGTCGAAGTCGACGAGCAGGCCCGTGTTGATGACGAAGCCGGCGGTCCCGATATTGCCGATGCCGGGCAGCTCGACGTCGCGCACGACGCCGCGCAACCAGCCGTTGGCGCGGCCGCCACGCACGTACTCGAAGACGCCGGCCGCGGCCATCTGGATGCCCGTGCCGAGCACGCAGTCGGGCGTGATGCAGACCTCCGCATCGGCCGAGATGATGACCCGCACGCTGCGCGACGGCTTCAGCCTGAAGTCGAACGCGACGAGCGGATTGATGATGGCCGCGCGGTCGTCACCGAGGATGCTGCGCAGCGGTTGGATGTCGCCTTCGATGCGACCTTCGAGGCGCGCGGCGAGGCCGATGGCCTTCTTCGTGCCGGGTGGTGGGTTCACGAGCGTGCTCTTGGCGAGGCCGAGCTCGCCCGAGACGACGACGTTGTAGGTCTCGTCATCAAGGGTCAGGGCGGCGCGGCCGTCGAGACGGATCGCGAGCTTCTGCCCGTCGGAGGAGTTCTTGAGCTTCTGCGCGATGACCGTGACGGTCACGTCGGACAGGTCGAACAGGCCCGGCACGACCTCGACCAGAGCTGTGTCGTTGGCGCCGCGCAGGTTGCCGCTGAGGGTGACCTTCTGACCCGAGAACGGGGCCTGCGAGCTGTACGCGCTGAACTGTCCACGTACCGCCAGCTCGACCGGGCGGTCGTCGAGATCGAACGCGAAGTTGCCGTAGACCGCGACCGTCTTTTCGACCTTGTTGAGCTTCACTTCGAGGCCCGCGTCGGTGAGCGTGACCTCGTCGAAGAACGTGTAGACGCCGTTGTCGCCGCCCCCAATTTGGAGGATCTGGCCGTGCAGGTAGGTGTCGGTGAGGCCGTCGATCTTGCCGGTGAGCTGCGCGCTCAAGATGTCGCCGTCGGGCAGCTCGTGGTCGTAGCGGCCCGCAAACTCGCGCACGAGGCGCCCTTCGACCGTGGACAGGTGGCCCGTCGCCGCGGTGAGCTCGAGGCTCGCGAGATCGAGGCCGCCGTCGTCGCGCAGCGGTACACCGTCCATGGAATTGACGTCGTGGCCGGGCACGAACGCGCCGCGATAGCGGAACGCGATGTCGGTCGCGAGGCTGTCGAGCGTGACGCGCTCTTCGCCTTCGATGAAGAAATCGGCGCTGGTGGCCGTGCGAGTGGCGTCGATGATGACGGTCTTGAGCTTGACCTTGCCGGCGAACACTTCGACCACGTCGGCTACGTCCAGTGCACCCCGCAAGGAAGGCACGAAGCCAGCCGCGTCGAGGGTGCCGACCATCATCAAGGGGACCTCGCTGCCGTCGGGCAAGAGCAGATCGTGAATGCCGCGGAGCTGGCGCGTGGCGACGCCATCGGTGCACAGGACCTCGACGCGGGCGTTGCGGAGGGCGACCGTGTGCATGGCGGTGACGTCACCGAGGCGCGCCGACAGCGAGAAGTCCGCGCCGGCGGCCATGCCTTCGAGGCGCACCGGGTAGGTCGTGCCTTCGACGCTGAGGCTCGCGTCGCCGTCGAGGCTCTCGCCGAACGTGAGGTGCGCGTTGGCGTCGAGGGACGCGGTCACTTCGACGGCCGCGAGTGCGACACCGCAGAACGTGCGTTGGCTCGTGTTCGCGACCAGCAGCGGTCGGACACCGGAGACGATGTCGGCGACGAATTCGAGCGGGCCGCCGCTCGGGTCCCACGGGAGGACTGCGTCACCGCGCAGCGAGAGCGTCGAGGCGTTGGGCTGGGCGTGCAGCGCGAGCTTCGCGTTGGAGAGCACGAAGTCGCTGCCGAGCCGATAGGGTGCCGCGATGTCGCCGACCAGGTCGGCCTGGCCGTTGACGACCTGGGCGCGCACGGGCGCGCTGGTGGCGGGCCAGCCATTCGGTAACAGCGCTTGCAGCTCGGCCGCCACGAAGAGGCCGTGGTCGATGGTGACGTCGAGGTAGGGCACGACGACAAGCCCGGTCGCGAGGGTGACGGGGCCTGGCACGCGTCCGCTCAGAGTGGTGGCCTCGCCTTCGCGGCTGCCATGGACTTGCACGTCGAGGGTCGCGTCGCCGAGGCGCACGGTGGTCGTGCCGGTGAGGCTCGGGGTCGGTCCTTGGATGTGTAGCTCGGGCCCATCGATGGCGATGGCGTCGACCACTAGCTGGTCGCGGCGGGCCGTGACGGCGAGGGCGAGGGAGTTCGCTTTGCCGCTGATAGTGCCTGAAGTGACTGACCAATCGAGCGGGTCGTTGGCGGCGCGAACGGTCGTGACCGTGAGGTCGAGGCGGCGCGTGTTGATGTGATAGGCGCCGGCGACGGTGACGGCGTGACCGTACATCGTGGCGCTGCCGCTGATCTCGGCGATGGTGCCTGGGACGCACAGCTCGAGGGTCGCGCTGGTGAACGTCAACGCGCCGAAGTGGGCCGTCAGTGGCGCCTCGATGCACCACGTCGCGGGCGCGCCGGCCGCCTCACGCGTGACCGCGCCGGTGACTGCGAGGGGGCCGATGCCGGCGAACTCGAAGGTGCCGCTGATGGGTGTGTGCAGAGCCTGCGCATCGAGTGTGCTGCCAACAGCGAGACTCTGGCCGGCGAACAGCTCGCTGCGATCGCAGTCGCTGTCGACGCCATCGTCGGACTGTTCATTGGCCGGGGTGGTGGCGTCGCATGCGCCCCAGATACCCGCGATGCAGGGCTCTCTGCCGAGCTTGCAGGCGCCGACTTCGCTGCCGCAGACGCGCGTCGCGCCGGTCGTGCACGCGCATGCGATGCCGCTGCAGCCGGCGTCGCTGCTGTCGTTAGAGATGTCGGTCGCGACGTCGGGGAGGCTCTCGTTCGTGTCTTCGCTGGTCTCTTCGCGGGTCTCGACGCTGCTATCTGCGAGGACGTCGCCGGGCTCGACCTGGGTGTCGTGTGGCTCGAGGACCACATCGGACTCGAGCGGTGATGTTTCGAGGGCGGTCGTCGTGTCGGATTCGAGCGGCGCGGTGTCGGTCGGGTTGGCTATTTCGGTCGCCGTCGCTGTGTCATTGGCGTTGGCTGTATCGCCCGTAGTCGAGGTCTCGTCGGCGTGAGTGTCGCCCGTGCTCGACGTGTCGTTCGGGGTCGCCGTGTCGTTCGGGGTCGCCGTGTCGTTCGGGTTGGCCGTCTCGTCGGTCTGGACGGTATCGCTCGTATCGAGCGTATCGATCGCCTCTTCGCCCGGGTTGCTGTCGCGCGCGTCCGCAGTGTCCACGTCGCGCGTATCGCCCACGTCGGCGTCTTGGCTCGTATCGCCGACGTCCGAGGTCACGACCTCGCCGTCGCTCGCACCGTCGAGCGCGTCCTCGTCGTCCGACACATCACGCTCGCCGTCACGATAGCCGTCGCTATCCAGGTCGGCGTCCACGACCTCGCTGTCCCTGACCTCGCTGTCCCTGACCTCGCCCTCCGCGTCGACCTCGCCCACTTCGCTGTCGTCGTCGTCGTTCGCCACCTCCGAGCCGCACGCGACGATGAACGAGACGGTGCAGAGCAGCGCGACGTGTGCCGCACATTGGAAGTAACGGAGCATGAGGGACTCGCTCGCAGAAGTGGTCCGATGAGTATCGCCGATCGGCCAGCGCGCGCCCCTCACCCGAAGGTCTTGGTCGGGGTCCTCCAAAGGTAGGAGTCCGCTCACTGACTCACGGTCAAGGAAGCAGCAGCTTCAGCGCCTCTCCCATCTTCCGCACGACCTCGAGGTCGGGTCCGAAGCTGCGCAACATCTCGTGCGGCGCGAACGGCGGATAGTCCTTCGCCAGGCGCATCGCGTGGTCAGCCGCCCGCTGCCGGTCACCGAGCAGGTGCGCGCTGGTGGTGGCCACAACGCGCGCAAACGTATAGCGCGGCGCGGCGGCGATGGCCGATTCGGCGTGCTCCAGGGCCTCGGCGTACTCGTGACGGATGAGGTGCATCAGCGCCAGCCCCGCGACGAACGCCCGGGGTCCCAGGCGCAGCGCGCGCCGCATGTGCAGCAGCGCCTCGTCCGAGCGGCCGGTTGTCTGTAGCGCCTGCGCGAGCACGGCGTGCGCATGCGCGAAGCTCGGGTTGTTGGCGATCGCCTGCTCGAGCGATGGCACTGCCCGCGCCTGGTCACCCATCGTCATGCAGTAGCGCGCCTTCAAGAAGTAGCCGTCGCCCATGTGGGGCGCCAGCGCGATGCAGCGTTCGGCGGCCTCCAGCAGGCGCTCCCGCGCCTCTTCGACCGAGCTCCACTGGTTCAGCGCCTCGTCGAAGCCCGCCAATCCATTGCCGAAGTGGGCGAGCACCAGCGTCGGCTCGCGTTCGAGCGCCTGCGCGAAGCGTGTCCGCGCCTGCAACGTCAGCGCCGGCTCGCGTCGGTGGCACAGCGCCATGCCCTCGTGCGCCAGCTCCCAGGCGGTCAGGTCGTGCGTGCGCGCACCCGTCCGGAGGCGCTGCACCAACACCGGATAGGCGGCCGCGACCATCGCGGTGGAGACATCGTCCTGCACCTCGAACAGCGCGTCGGCCTCGAAGTCATTGCGCGCGGACCAGAGGCGCTCACCACTGTGCGTGTCGTCGATGTGCAGCGACAGGCGCCAGGTGGAGCCGCGACGACACAAGGCGCCATCCACCAGGAAGCGCGCGCCGAGCGCGGCTCCGATCTGCTGGCAGGTCGTACCGAGGCTGCGGCCCGCGTTCGCCGACACCTGCGCGATGACCGGGAACCAACATGAGGCCGCGAACAACCCGCTGAGGTCGTAGGACAACGCCTTCGCCAAGGCGGCCGTGCGTGGCTCGGCCTCGAGGTCGACGAGCGGCAGCACCGCGATGGCGGGCCGCGCGAGGATGGTATCGATCTGGTCGGCGCGCGCCTCGAGCGCCATCAGCACCGCGGTCGCCTCGGTGCGATTGGTCACCTCGAGCACCACCATCAACGCCGTGACGTGCGTCTTGACGGTGGTCGCAGCGATCCCCAGCACGCCGCCGATCTCCTCGTTCGTCAGCCCCTTCGCGACGAGCGCCATGATCTCCCGCTGTCGAGGGGTCAGGCGTTCGAGCGCGGTGCGTGGGGTGGCGGCGGTCACGACAGCCTGCGAGCATGGGGTCTTTGGCCGCGCGTGGTCAAGCTTGCCGGGCGTTCAGTCGGGTGTGCAGCCTGGCGTGCCATCGTCCGAGCATGTGTCGATGATCTCGCCAGTCTCGAGGAAGTGCGCCAGTTGACGGTTGTGGTTGTCGTTGCGGCGCGGCTTGCTGTGCGGGCCTTCGACCGTCGAGGTGGGCGGCGCGTTCTCGCCGGAGGCGGGCCACGGGTTGCCGAAGTCCCAGAGCACGACACCCGAGCCGGTGCGCGGGAAGGTGGCGGTCTCGACGCCCGCTCCGGCGGCGCGGACGGCCTCATACGGCAGCATCACCGGGATCCCGATGCCGCTACGTGCGACCCACTCGTCGGACACTGGCGACACCTGCACGTCGCCCTTGGCGGGCGCGAGCAGCGCCTCGTTCGGGCCCTGACCCGGGAACGGTGAGTCGTGCAGGTGGCGCATGTACGACACCGAGTCGGCGCCTTCCCAGATCTGCTCGATGGTCGCGACGAGGGCGATCTGGCTCAGCGCTCCGGATAGCCGACCGCGATGCCGTAGAAGAACGGGATGAAGTTGCGCGCGTGGGTCAGCAGGAATCTGTAGTTGTTACCGGGAACTCCGAGGTGACCGCGCTGCATGTCGGGCGACGCGGCGACGACCGTCGGGCCGTAGATGCCACCCTGCGAGATGCCGGTGTAGTAGAGGCGCGCCTTGTCGACCGCGATGCGGCGCGTGACGATCTCCGGCAGCACCCCGAGCCGCTCGCGCATCGAGCGCGCCAGCAGCACGTGGTTCAAGATCCCCTGCTGCAGGCGGTCGGCCAGGCGCGCAAATCCTGACAGGTCCTGCAGCATGTCGATGATGCCGCTGACGTCCTCGTCGGCCATTCCCCACATGTTCGTGGCGAAGTAGATGTAGTGGTAATCCTGCGCGATTTTCCCCAGGAAGCCGCCACGCACCTCGGTGCCTTCGTTGTTCTGGCCATGCCCATACATCACCAAACGCGTGCGGGATCGGCGTCTGGCCTTCGGCCGTCAGCGCCGACTTGGGGATGCGGATCCAGAACGGCGCCTTGGCCGTGCCGTTCTGCGCTGGCAGCCCATCGGGCCCGTAGTTGAAGTTCCACACCTCGGCATCCGAGTTGAACATCCGGACGGGCTTCATGTAGTGCGGCACCTCGATGTTGCCGCGGATCTCCAGCGCCCAGTTGTCGTCCTGGACCTCCTCGACCACGATGTCGACGAGCGCCGGGCCCGACTCACCGGTCGTCGCGAACGCGTCCGTGATCATGTGCTGGAGCGGCCCGTGCAGCGCGTCACAGCTCGCGGTGGTGAAGTCCCACGCGAGCTGCAGCGACGTGTCCGTTGGGACTTCGACCGTGTTCCGCACGAAGCGTCGGTTCGTCGAGGGAAGCCTGGAACGCGCGCTGTCGGAGGAGGAGCGGCCCGGCGCCAAGCGCGAGCTTTCCGGCAAAGAGGAGGCGCGCCTGATCGCAACCGTGTGCTCTGCGCCGCCCAAGGGGCGAGCACGTTGGACGCTGCTTCTCGCTGGGGCGATGGTTGCGCTCACCGAGCACGAAAGCGGTCCCGCGAAACGGTGCGTCGGCGCCTGGGCGAGAGCAAGCTCAAGCCGTGGCGACAAGAGATGTGGTGCATTCCAGAAATCAACGGCGAGTACGTGGCCCGCATGGAACACGTGCTCGATCTCTATGCGGAAGCTCCCGATCCTCGGCGGCCCGTGGTCTGCTTCGATGAGAGCCCGACGCAGCTCATCGGCGAGGTCCGCGAGCCGATACCGGCCAAGCCCGGCAAGCTCCAGCGCTACGACTCGGAGTACCGGCGCAACGGCACGGTCAACCTGTTCATCTTCATCGACGCGCATCGCCGATGGCGCCACGTCAAGGTCACGGACCGTCGCACAGCCCTCGACTTCGCAGAGTGCATGCGGGAGCTCGTGGACGTGCACTATCCCAGCGCGGACCTGATCCGAGTGGTTCTCGACAACCTTTCGACCCATTCGCTGGGCGCGCTCTACCAGGCATTCGAGCCTGAAGAGGCTCGGCGGATCCTGCGCCGACTCGAGTTCAACTTCGTGCCCAAGCATGGGAGTTGGCTCAACATGGCCGAGATCGAGATCGGCGTGCTCCGCGCTCAATGCATTGATCGCCGGATCGACAACGTCAGTGAACTCGAGGCCGAAGTCGCTGAGTGGGAAACGCAGCGCAACGCCGCGAAAGCCACTATTGAGTGGACCTTCACGACCGA
>Ga0209181_10000922_pt1 | contig 52876 bp, 54 predicted proteins | sample MAT05_FD_187208 | JGI IMG/M metagenome (GOLD analysis project Ga0209181, IMG submission 187208) | Freshwater microbial communities from Lake Fryxell liftoff mats and glacier meltwater in Antarctica - MAT-05 (SPAdes) (version 2) | ecosystem: Environmental > Aquatic > Freshwater > Ice > Liftoff... | reverse complement strand
ATCGGCCGCCGTGGACGAGTGGCCCAGCGGCGACAGCTTGTGCAGCATGTCAAATTTTTCCGGGCTGAGCATGTGGCTGGTCAACGTCAAGCCGGGGGCCACACCCACCACCCGCATGCGCGGTGCCAGCTCAATGGCCAGCATGGTGTTGGCGGCTTCCAGTGCGGCCTTGGACAGCGTGTAACTCATGAAATCCGGATTTTGGTTCCACAGCTTTTGGTCCAGCAGGTTGACGATGGTGCCCCGGCTGTCGGCACCTTGGGTTTGTAAGTGCTCAAACAAGGCACGGCTGAGCAAAATGGCTGCCCCCGCGTTGGAGCGCACGTGTTTTTCCAGCGCGGCAAAGGTGAAGGTGGCAGAGGTGTCATGCTCAAAGGTGGAGGCGCTGTTGACCAGTGCATCGACATGGCCGAATTCTTCAATCACCGTGGGCAGCAATTTGCGCACCGCGGTCTCATTGGCCAAATTAGCACGAAAAGCGGCGCTAGCCCCCGCCAGTCTTTTGCAGTCTGCTACAGTTTTTGCTGCATCTTCGACCGAATCGCGGTAGTGCACCGCAACCCGCCAGCCCTCTTTGGCAAGCAGCAGGGCAATCTCGCGGCCCAGGCGCTTGGCAGCACCGGTGATCAAAACCGTAGGTTGACGCGGGGTGGGTATGGGATCGGTGGGCATTCGGGGACAATCCGCAGGTTATGACGACACCCCCAAGTTTAACGACGCTCCTTGCGCCGTGTATTGCCCAAAACATTCGTGCCGCTGGTGGCTGGCTCGGCTTTGATGCCTTCATGCATCAGGCGCTGTATACGCCGGGCCTGGGCTACTACGCCCACGGCAGCGCCAAGTTTGGCACGCTGCCTTATACCGTGCAGGGCGGGGCGCGTGTGGCTGGCAGCGACTATGTCACCGCACCCGAGATGACGCCGCTGTTTGGCTCGACACTGGCCAACCAGGTGGCACAGGCGCTGCAGGTGACTGGCACCAGCGCGGTCTGGGAGTTTGGCGCAGGCTCGGGCGCCTTGGCCCTGCAAGTGCTGCAGGCCCTGAAGGCACAGGGCGTGGTGCTATCAACTTACACCATCGTCGACATCTCGGAGAGCTTGCGCGCGCGCCAGCAGGCTACCTTGGCAGAGTTCGCTGAGCAAGTGCGCTGGGTGGACGCGCTGCCCAGCACCCTGCAAGGCGTGGTGTTGGGCAATGAGGTGCTGGACGCCATGCCTGTCAAGCTGCTGGCGCGCAGCAACGGCGTGTGGCATGAGCGTGGTGTGGCGCTGGGCGAGATGGGGCTGGATGGCGTACCCACCTTTGTCTGGCAAGACCGCCCAACTGACTTGCGCCCGCCGCTGGAGATCATTGGCGAGCACGACTACCTGACCGAAATCCACCCGCAAGGTGAGTCTTTCATCCGCACGCTGGGCGACAAACTCACGGCTGGGGCGGTGTTTTTGCTGGACTACGGGTTTCCCGAGGCCGAGTACTATCACCCGCAGCGCCACATGGGCACCGTCATGTGCCACCAGGCGCACCGAGTAGATGACGATCCATTGCGCGATGTGGGCCAGAAAGACATCACCGCCCATGTCAACTTCACCGGCGTGGCGCTGGCGGGCAACGAGGCCGGGCTGGACGTGCTGGGCTACTGCAACCAGGCGCGGTTTCTGATGAACTGCGGCCTGCTCACCTACATGGAAGCCGCCGACCTGCCCACCCGGGTGATGGCACAAAAACTGATCATGGAGCATGAAATGGGCGAGTTTTTCAAGGTGATTGGTTTCTACAAGGGCGAGCCCTGGCAGGCGCTGGGCTTTGCGCTGGGCGACAAGACGCACACGCTGTGAATTGATGCCCCATCTGCTTAACTTGCCATTCGGGAGCCGCCCATGATCCGCTGGCTGATTGTGGTGTTGCTGGCGCTGATTGTGCTTAACGGTGTCACGCCGTGGCTGCAAAAGCTGGGTTTTGGGCGGCTGCCGGGCGATGTGCGCTTCAAGATTTTTGGCCGTGAAATCTTCCTGCCGTTTGCCACCACCATCATCCTGAGTCTGGTGGCAGCCGGTATTTCAAGAGTTTTGTGAACCCTGCCGGGGCTTGATATTTCAGCCTCCGACGATATATGCGGTGCAGAGAGGTTTCACCATGACTGATTCACTGCACATTGTTTGCCCCCATTGCCACACCACCAACCGGGTCGCCCGCACCAATCTGGGCAGCGCACCCGATTGCGGCAGCTGCCACAAGCCGCTTTTTGAAGCCCATTCCACGGCGCTGGATGAGGCCAGCTTTGACAAGCACATCAGCCGCAACCAGATTCCGGTGCTGGTCGATTTCTGGGCGCCTTGGTGCGGCCCATGCCGTCAGATGGCGCCGGGTTTTGAGCAGGCGGCGGCACAGTTAGAGCCGAATGTTCGTGTGGCCAAAGTCGATACCGAGGCCAATCAGGCTTTGGGTGCGCGCTTCAATATCCGTAGCATTCCAACGCTGGCGCTGTTTGTCGGTGGCCGCGAGGTGGCGCGCCAGGCGGGCGCCATGGGAGCGGCCGATATCGTGCGCTGGACGCAGGCGAACTTGCCGCGCTAAGCGCCTGAGCGCACCCCGCCACGGCGGGAGGGTGGCGGGTAATCCCTTGGTAACTCAGGCTCAGGTGAGGGTTTAGCATCTACGGATTACCAAAACCGGCCTTGATCATGACCCAGCCCATTCCTTTTGACAGCACCCGCACCCAGCGCCCTTGGGGTTGGTTTCTGACAGTTTCAGAAGAACCGGGCTTCAAGATCAAACGCATCGGCGTGTCGCCGGGCCAACAAATCAGCTTGCAAAAGCATCACCACCGTGCCGAGCACTGGGTGGTGGTGCAGGGCACGGCGCATGTCACCCTGGATGAGCGTGTGTTTGATCTGGCAGTGGGGCAGTCCTGTGACATTGCGCTGGGGCAAGTCCACCGGCTGGCGAATCTCACGGCTGGCGCGGTCGAAATTGTGGAGGTGCAGTTTGGCGACTATCTGGGCGAAGACGACATTGTTCGTTTCAGCGATGATTACGGCCGCAGCTGAACCCATCGAATCGCGCACAGCCTTCACTTTTTGAGACAACTACCATGAACACCAACCTCTCCATCCCCTCTCTGGCTACTTTCAAATTGCCGACTGGCAGCGCGCCTGTGGCCTGTGTAGACATCGGCGGCACCAAAGTGGCGGTCAACATCGTGGACGAGCACGGCGTGCGCGGCAAGCTGCTTGAACCCACCGCTATCACCGGCAATCCGGACGCGCTGGGCTTGCAGATCGTCCGGCTGATTGGCCAGAGCTGCGCGCTAGCGGACGTGCCGGTGGCCGCCATTGCCCGCGTGGGGGTGGCGTCCTGCGGCCCGTTTGTGCTGAACCAGGGCTTGGTCGAGCTGGCAGCACCCAACATTTGCGGCGGCCAGGCTGGCCCGGCGCGCGGTCTGCCCAACGACTGGAAAACGGCTTTGCTGGAAGCGCCGCTGTGCGCCGCTTTCCCGCACGTACGGGTAGAAAACGACGGCATTGGTGCGCTGGAGGCCGAGCGGCGCTGGGGGGCGCTGCAGGTGGATGGCGTGCCCATGGCGCACTGCGCTTACGTGACCTGGAGCACCGGTATCGGCACCGGGCTGTGTGTGGACGGCCATGTGCTGCGCGGCAAGAACGGCAACGCGGGCCATGCGGGGCACACGTTTGTGGTGAGTAATGACGACGCCCTGTGCGGCTGCGGCAACGTCGGCGATGTCGAGGCTCTGGTTGCCGGCAACGCCATTGCCCGCCGCTTTGCGCCAGTGGGCTATGCGGATGCCGCTACACTTTTTGAAGCTGCCTACGCAGGTGACATAAGGGCTACAGCCATTATTGAAGGTCTATGTGAAGTGATGGGTCGAATGCTCTACGACCTGATTGCCACGCTCGACGTGCAACGCATCAGCATCGGCGGCAGCGTCTACTGGCACCACCGCGACTACCTGCTGCCGCGCTTGCGGGCCGTGGTGCGCGGCAAACTGCCACCCCTCACCGATGGCTGCGAGCTGGTCAGCGTCGGCCTGGGTGAGCGTGTGGGCGACTTTGGCGCGCTGGCGCTGGTGGCTTAATTCAGGTAATTGAACAACGACAGCTGTTGGACCTTGGCGTAGGTCTGCAGCGCCGCGGAGTAGCCGGTCTGCTGGTTGTTGAAGTCCGAGATGCCTTTGACCATGTCCAGGTCTTCGGCCCGCGAGCGGTCGGCTTCGATCTGGATGCTCCGTGCCTCCTGGTTGGATGCGATGCGATCGGCCCGGTTGAGCAGGTCACCCGCCTGACCGCGCACGGCCGAGATGCGGCTCATGCCGATGTCGATGTTGTGCAAGGCTTGGCTGACGGCTTGCGAGGCACTGTTGCTGCTGCTGGCGCTGCCGATGTCCCGGATGGCGCTGTCCAGCACGCTGAATAGGCTGGGGCTGGGGGTGACGCTGATGCTGTCGCCTGCTACCGGTGCGCCGATGATGTTGAATTTCAGCCCTGGGGTGGTCAGGGGGGCGGCAGGCAATGGAGGGACGGGAGTGGCGACGTTCGATATGTTGATGGCGATGGTGCCACCGATGGATGGGTAATCCGGTCCACGCTGTGTTGACAGCGTCGCGCCCGGCAAACCGTTGGCAAGTGTCTCCTTCACATCGTAGGTGACGTAGCTGGTCCCTGCTATTGGGTCAACGACAGGGGGGGAAATGTTGCTGATGGCGTAAGACGAGCCGGGGGTTAGCTGCGCCGGGTCTTTCACCACCACGGCATCCGTCTTCAGCGTGCTGGTGCCGATGCCCAACTGAACGTTAAAGACGCCATCGCGGCTGGTTTGCAGCATGAACGCCGCATCACCGTCCAGCGTGAACGGAATCGACACATCATTGCTGGCGGTCTGGCCAGGCAAGCCTTTGAAAGAGTAGTCTGGCGCGGTGGAAACCGGCCCGACAAACGGTGCCAGCGCGCTGCCCAGTGCGCTGAACAAAGGCAGACCGTTGGTGTCCGTGGTGTTGGCGAGGGAGAAAATCTGATCACGCAAGCCCTGCATTTCCAGCGCGATAGTGCGGCGTTCGCCGGCACTATAGGCGCCGTTGCCAGCGCTTACCGTGAGTTCGCGAAAGCGTTGCAGCACATCAACCACATTGCCCAGCGTGCTTTCTGCTTGGGCGATCGAGTTGCGCTGTGCATCCAGCGCGCGCTGGTCTGTGGCAATGCGGCTGAGGCGGTTCAAGGCACGCTCTGCGTTGGCCGCTGCAGTCGGGTCGTCACTGGGGCGCACAACCCGTTTGCCGGAGGTCAGGTTTTCCTGCAGGTTGGACAGGCCGGACTGGCGTGCAGAGATGTTCCGAATGGAGTTGTCGTAGGTGTTGGCGGTGCCAATGCGGTTGAGCGTGGTGGTCATGAAAGGCTCCTGGGTGAGTGCCCTAGCGGCTCATGGTTTGAATCAGGGTGTCAAAAATGTTCTGCGCGATCTGGATGACCTTGGCCGAAGCCTGGTAAGCCTGCTGATACTGGATCAGCTTGGAGGCCTCTTCATCCAGATTGACGCCCGAGACCGCTGTGCGATCGGTTTCCAGATTGGCGGCAATGGCGCCGGAAACATCGGCCGCGTAATTGGCGCTTTGTGTTCGGATGCCGATCTGCGCAATCATGCCGGCGTAACCATCGGTCAGTGCCGCGCCGTCAAACATCGCGGCGTCGCGCAGGTTCATGATGGCATTGGCATTGCCGGCATTGAGTTTGAAGTCGATGCCGTTGTTGTTGGTTGGATCCTGGATCCCAAACACAGTAAATTTGTCGCCGGATTTGGGGGAGCCTTGCAAGGTCACCGACCACCTATCAATGTTGGCATAGGTGTAGGGTGTCGTCGGATAATTGTTGGGCAAGTTACCTTCAATGGTTGTACCTGAAACATAGGCATACACGGTTGGCAGCGGAATCGTCGATGGGTAATTGGCGTAATTAGGATCATCGCTGCGGATGTACGTGTTGGCACCGGTGAAGGCGATGGTGAGCGGAACGTTTGTAGGTGGGTTGGCGCGTGCGACCACGGAACTCATTTGGAGGCTGCCAGTGTTGGTCGTGCCCATCTTGCCAGCCACCGGGCTGGCCACAGCCAGTGAGCTGGGACTCGAAAACTCAGCCCGGATGTTGCTGGCCGAGGTGCTGAAGGGTTTGAGCAGGAAACGGTCGCCCGCGGCTGCGCCTGGACTCACGCCGATAGTCAGTCCGTCAATGGTGATGGGCACCGCGCCGAACGCAGTCACAGTGCCGTCGGACTTGCGAGTGATGCTGCCGACGGCTGCGCCCGTGAAGTTGATCTCATAGTCTGAAGCAGCAAACTTGGAGGCATCGGCCACATTCAAGGTCAAGGCTGCGGAACCCGTATTGACCACAGCTGGCGCCTGTGGTTTGAAGATGTTGCCTGAGGAAGTGTTCAGAACTGTCGGTGTAAACAGGTTGCCACCCACATTGCCATTCAGATCCAGCCCCAGCGCATGCTGCTCGTTCATGCCGGTGCTGACCGCCAGTGTCAGCCTGCCCAGCAGGTTGCGGCTTTCGGCCAGGTCGGTGTTCTGGAAGCGCAGCAAGCCGGGAACCTCGCCGCCGCCGAGCATGTTTTCGTCGATACGGATGCTGACGCCGTTACGGATGAGATTTAGCTTGCTGTTCAACGGGTCGGCAAAGTCATCGTCTCCGAGCGCCAGTTGAGCCACCGTCGTGCCCAGCACCAAAGGCTGACTGCCACCAATAAAAATGCCCACAGTACCGTCGTCGGCCTGGATCGAAGTGGTCTGGATGTACTGGTTGATCTGGCGCACCAATTGGTCGCGTTGGTCCAACAGATCATTGGGCGTTTGGCCAAGACCCTTGGCGCGGGCGATCTGGTCGTTGACCGCCGCAATGTTGGTAGCCAAGCTGTTGATGGCATCAATTTTTTGCGTTATTTCCTGGGTCACGCCAGCCTGCAGGTCATCCAGGCTCGCGGAGGCACTGCGCATGCGCGAGGCGGTTTCGCTCACCCGGGTCAGCGCCACCGTGCGCGCGGTCAAGTCGGTGGGCGAGCTGGCCACGTCTGAAAACGCGTTGAGCATGTCGTTCACCGCCGCACCCAGGCCGCTTTTGCCACCTGGGAAAAGGGTTTCGAGTTGCTTGAGTTTTTCTGCACGCACCGAGTCACCAGAGGCAACCGCCCCTGCCAGTGTGGACTGGCGTGTCAAAAATTCGCTGTAGGTGCGCTGGATGGTGGCCACGCTGACACCCTTGCCAATGTAGCCGCCGCCGGTGAACTGCCCCTGCACCGTTTCCAGCACCGCAGACTGGCGTGAGTAACCCGGCGTGTTGACGTTGGCAATGTTGTTGCCGGTGGTTTGCAGTACCGTCTGATTGGCCATCAGCGCCCGGGTCGCAACGTTGAGAATGCCGCTCATGATGTTTGGGCCATCACTTGCGTGCGGGCTTGCAGACGCTGGGTGGTTTCAATGGCGCGGCTCAGCTTGGCCGCATAGTGGGGGTCGGTTGCGTAGCCGGCCTTTTGCAGGCTGGTGGCAAACGCATGGGCTGAACCGGTTTGCTGGGTGACCTGGGCGTAGCGCGGTGACTGGGTGATCAGGCGGGCGTAGTCGCGGAACGACTCGTCGGAAGAGGCGTAGGCGCGGAACTTGGCCACCCGTTTTTCAGCCACGCCGTTGACATATTCGGTGGTGGTGACCTCGGCTACCTTGCCCGTCCAGCCTGCACCGGCCTTGATGCCAAACAGGTTGTGCGAGCTTGTGCCGTCACGCAAGCGGATGTTGTGCTTGCCCCAACCCGTTTCATGCCCGGCCTGGCCAACCATGTAGCTGGCGGGGATACCGCTCTCTTTTTCAATGCGTATGGCGGCTGCCGTGTGGCGCTCAACAAACTGGCTTTGGCTCGATGTTGGCTTGACGGCGCTGGCGCTGTAGGCGGCCAGTGAGGACGATTTTTGCAGCGTGCTCATCGGTGGCGCTGTCAATGGGCCCGCGTTGAGCGCACCGTCCGGCACGGCCACACCCATCTGGCGTGACAACTGGGCGGCAATCAGGTCGGACAAACCGCCGGGCTGGCCCGACATCTGCACGGCAAATTGCTGGTCCAGCAGGTCGGTGCCCAAGTCGCTGCCGGGGTTGTCGAGCATGCCGGATTTCATGGTGGCCTCACGCATGCTTTTGATGAGTTCACGCATGAACAGCGATTCAAACTGTTTCGCTGTTTCCCGAATGGCCGCCGGGCTGTCTTTACCGGCTTGGAATTTGAGTTTGCCCAGCGAGTTGGCGTCTGCCGCCAACGCATTGCTGATGCTGGTTTGACCGACACTCATCAGATCACCTCCAGCTCGGCATTGAGCGCGCCTGCCGCCTTGATGGCTTGCAAAATGGCCAGCAGGTCTTGTGGCGTGGCACCTAAGGAGTTGAGGGCGCGCACCACATCAGACAACTGGGGTGCGGCGGGCAGCTGGATCAGCATGCCGGGCTCTTGCTTGATCTGGATGTCCGACTTCTGTGTCACCACGGTTTGGCCGGCTGACAGCGCGTTGGGCTGGCTCACCGTTGGCGTGGTGCTGATGCTGATCGACAGGTTACCGTGCGCGATAGCGCAGGCACCCAGGCTCACTGCCTGGTTCATAACGATCGAGCCGGTGCGCGCGTTGATGACCACCTTGGCCGATGGCACCGAGTTTTCCAGCGGCAATTCTTCCAGTTCGGCCATGAAGGTCACCCGCGCATCAGGCTCGGTGGGCGCGTTCACCCGGATCGTGCGCCCGTCCAGTGCCTGGGCTACACCCGCGCCAAAGCGCTTGTTGATCGCCACAGCCACGCCCCGTGCGGTCTGAAAGTCGGAGGCCTGCAGCCCCAGGGTGATGCCATTGCTTTCCTGTAGCGGGGTGGGCACGATGCGTTCCACCTGGGCCCCATTGGGAATGCGTCCGGCGCTTAAATGGTTCACTTGCACCTTGCTGCCACCCGCTGCGGCACCGGCCCCGGCGACCACCAGGTTGCCTTGCGCCACGGCATAAATCTCTCCGTCTGCGCCCTTGAGCGGGGTGGAGATCAGCGTGCCGCCCTTGATCGACTTGGAGTTGCCCATCGACGACACATTCACGTCAATTGCTTGACCCGGGCGGGCAAAGGCCGGCAGCTCCGCCGTCACCAGCACGGCAGCCACGTTTTTCATCTGCAATTGCGAGACAGACGCGGTGGGCAGGGTAATGCCGAGCTGTTGCAGGTAGTTGGTCATGCCTTGTGAGGTGTAGGGCATCTGCGTGGTTTGGTCACCGGTGCCGTCCAGCCCCACCACCAGGCCAAAGCCGGTGAGCTGATTGCTGCGCACGCCTTCCACCGCTGCTACTTCCTTGATGCGGGCGGCGTTTGCCGTGCCCAGCAGGCTCCAGACCAGCAGAAACGCCAGTCCGGCAAGAAACCATATGCCTGGGCGGCGCATGGATGGTGTTGGCAGTGATGTGTTGGCTGTGGCGTGCATTTGGTTTACCCCTCGGCACGATTCTGCGTAACTTTAGAACGGCAGAAAGCTGAAAAAGAACCGCATTAACCAGCCAACTGTCTGCGCTTCGGCTTGCGCGCCACGGCCTTTGGATTCCATGCGGGCGTTGGCCACCTGGGAAGAATTGACCAGATTGCCTGGCTGGATCAGGCGCGGGTCGACGGTGCCAGAGAAGCGCATCACGTCCACGTTCTGGTTCACGCCAATTTGCTTGTCACCCGCTACCTTGAGGTGCCCGTTGGGCAGCACCTCCACCACGGTGGCGGAGATGGTGCCATCAAAGGTATTGGCGCTCTCGGTGCCACCTTTGCCTGCGAAGTCTTGCTTTGATTCGGTATCGAACCCCGCTTTGAGCCGTGCCAGGTCAGCGGGTGAAAGCAGCGGGAAGGCGCTGACGCTGGCCGAGCCAGAGCTGGTGCGGTTGGCCGTAGACGACGACACCTGCTTTGCGGTGACCCTCTCCACAATACGGATCGTGATCTGGTCACCCACCATGCGGGCGCGCGCGTCTTCAAACGCCGGGCGGTAGCTGGCTTTCTGGAACAGGCTTCCGGTGGCAGGCCCCGCTAGTGGGGCTGTGGAGGCAATGGGCTGCTTGGGCTGGGTGTCAGGAAACTCCACTGCGACTGTCTGCAGGGCCGAGCATCCGCTGAGCGTTATGCATAAAAAGAGCGTCAAGCCCAATAGATATGTGTGCTGATAGCTATCTTTAACATAGTATTCATGTGTCTTCATGTGGCCCTCCCAGGCTTAAAGTTGGCCGAGCTTTTGCAGCATCTGGTCAGAGGTCTGGATAGCTTTGGAATTCATTTCATAGGCGCGCTGGGTCTGGATCATGGTGACCAGCTCCTGCACCACATTCACGTTGGAGGTTTCCACAAAACCCTGCATCAGCGCGCCCATGCCGTCCGAGCCGGGGGTTCCCGCCTGCGGTTGGCCCGAGGCCAGACTCTCGGCATACAGGTTGCCGCCCAGGGGCGTCAAGCCAGCCGGGTTGATGAAGCGTGCCAGCGCAATCGTGCCAATGCCCTGCGGCGCTGGCGTGCCTGGAATGGTGGCCGACACGGTGCCGTCGCCGGCAATGGTGACCGCCGTGGCATTGGCCGGCACGGTGACGCCATTGGCAATCGGCAGTCCGGTGGCGGTGACCAGCGTCCCCGCCGAGTTGATCTGAAACGCGCCATCGCGGGTGTAGCTGGTGGTGCCGTCGGGCATGGTCACTTGAAAGAAGCCGTCGCCTTGAATGGCCACGTCAAACTTGTTGCTGCTCTGCTGCAGGTTACCCTGGGCGAATGAGCGACTGGTGGCCACGGTGCGCACACCCAAGCCGACCTGCAGGCCGGTGGGCAAGGTCGATTGTTCGGTGCTGTTGGCACCCACCTGGCGCAGGTTTTGGTACATCAGGTCTTCAAACACGGCGGTGGCACGCTTGAAGCCGTTGGTAGACACGTTGGCCAGGTTGTTGGAAATCACGTCCAGCTGCATTTGCTGGGCTTCCATGCCGGTTTTGGAAATCCACAGGGAGTTGATCATGATGTGTGTCCTGTCAAAAAATTAGCCTTGCATGCTGAGCAATTGCGCGGCGGAGCGGTCGTCTTGCTCTGCGGTTTGCATCAGGCGGGTTTGCGCCTCGAACTGGCGGGCGGTCTGGATCATGCCGACCATGGTCTCAATCGCATTCACGTTGGAGCCTTCAATCACGCCAAGCTGCAAGCGGGCATTGGTGTCATTGGGCATAGGCTCGGCGGAGGTGGTGCGAAATAAGCCGTCGTCCCCACGCTTGAGCGGGTCATCTGCAGTGGGCGTGGCCAGCTTGAGTCGGCCAATGCCGGTGGGTGCTTGGTTGCCCACCTTGGCGGTGAGGGTACCGTCGCTGCCGAGGGTGACCTCAGCGCCAACGGGCGCGGTCAACGGGGCGCTACCGTCACTGAATACAGTGAAACCGGTGTTGGTTTTGAGGGTGCCTTCAGAGTCCACCTCAAACGAGCCATTGCGGGTGTAGGCCTCGGTGCCGTCCAGCCCCTGCACAGCAAACCACGAGTTGCCGGTGGTCATGGCGTCCATGGCGCGGCCGGTGCGCTGCGGGCTGCCGGGAATGTCCGAGAAACCAGGGGTGGCTTCCAGCGCCATCACCCGGGTGGTAGAGCCGTCGCCACGCACCGGAACCGCGCGGTAGGTGGAGAGCTCGGCGCGAAAACCGTTGGTGGACACATTGGCCAGGTTGTTGGACAGCACCGCTTGCCGGTTGGCAGCGGCATTGGCCCCGGTCATGGCGGTGTAGATGAGTTTGTCCATGGTGGCTCCTGGTCAGCGGGTAGGTCGTGCTAAATCAGCGCAGGTTGACCAACGTCGACATGATCTGGTCCTGCGTTTTGATGGTCTGCGCGTTGGCTTGGTAGGCACGTTGGGCGGTCATCATGTTGACCAGCTCGGAGGTCAGGTCGACGTTGGATTCTTCCAGTGCGCCGGCCTGCAAGGCGCCAAATCGGCCCGCACCCGGAGCGCCCTGCATCGGTATGCCAGACGTATAGGTGGCTTCCCAGGCATTGCCGCCCAGTGGGTTGAGCCCCTGCACATTACGAAAGTCGGCCAGACTAATTTGTCCCGAAAATTGGGTTTGACCGTTGGAATAGCGCGTGGTGATGACGCCGCTTTCGCCAATGCTCAGGCCGGTGAGTTCACCTGGCGCGTAACCATCTTGCGTGAGGTTGGATATAGCAAAGGCAGATCCAAACTGGGTGACCTTGCTGATGTCCAGCGTGGCGACGATGTCTGGTGTGACGGTAGAGGGCGTGTCAATGGTCAGTGAGGGTGCTGTTGTGGGGGAGACTAATTTGCCACTGGCATCGAATTGCATTTGAAAGCGAAAGCCGGGTGTGCCCGCTGCACCTTGGGGAGGTGGATTTCCTGCAGCAGGTGGTGCCCCGTTAATGGGCACGTCATAGACGTTCCATGTGTCTCTGAGGTTTGGTGCGGTACCAGTTGGCGCTACCCGCTCGAAATACAGACTGACGGGAACTGTGTTGCCCTGTGAGTCGTACGCCGTCAGGGATGTGCCGTAAGTTGATCGCGGTGTGGCCGCAATGGCTGCAACAGCGGGTGGGCCTACCTGTGCAGCCACACCTGCCGTTATGGTGGCTCTTGCATCAAGATTGAATTCAGCAGCAATCGCGGTGGTGGCGTTGGCGGCTATCGGTGCATTGGTGGGCAAAATCAGCTTCTCGATTGTGGCGCTGGTGGGTTTACCCAGTTTGTCAGTGGGAAAACCCATGAGAAACGCCCCAGTGTTGGTCTTGATGTAGCCGTCCTTGTCGAGCTTGAAAGAGCCGTCCCGGGTGTACGCGGACGTGCCATCGGGTTGGGTGAGTTGAAAAAATCCGCCTCCGTTGATGGCCACATCCAGACTGTTGGAGGTGGTAGTGATGTTGCCTTGGCTGAATTGCTGTGCAATATCGACGACTGAGACGCCAATACCCGCTTGGTTAAAGCCGCTTGCCACGCCCAAGGAGGCCGCCACGATGTCGGCAAACTCCGCCCGCGATGATTTCATGCCGATGGTGTTGGCATTGGCAATATTGTTGCCGATCACATCTAGGCTGCGGCTGGAAGCCTGGAGCCCTGAGAGTCCTGTTTGGAATGACATGATGAGTTCCTTGGTGAATCAGTGAAGAATTACAAAATTGTTTTGATGGCGCTGTAAGGCACCGACGTGCCGTCCTGCAATTGCACGGTCATGGCGCCATTGCTGCTGCCCACGGCTTGCACCGTTGCAACTGAGAGCGCCGTGTTCTCAATGGGCTTGCCACCCAGTGTGGCGGTGATTTTGAAGGTGGGGGTGCCGCCGTAGGTGTAGCTGCTGGCATCCCAGGTAAAGCCATGCTGGCCCGCGTCGAGCGCACCCAGATTGAAGCTGTCAACAACCTGCCCGCCCGGAGACATCACGTCCACCTTGACGCTTTCGGCTCGGGCTGCCAGGTTGACGGCGCCAGAGGCTTTACCGTCCGTGATGGTCAGTTTGTTGCCTTCCATCAGCACGTTGTGGCCGACCAAGTTGCTGCCTTGCAACACCTGCATGGCAGTGAACTGCTCGGCCATGTTCTTCAGGGTGTCGTTGACCTGCTGAATGCCAGTAACGGTGTTGATCTGCGCCATCTGACTGGTCATCTGGGCGTTGTCCATCGGGTTCATGGGGTCCTGGTTGTTCAACTGGGCCACCAGCAATTTCAGGAATCGGTCTTGCGCTTCATCCATGTTGGACTTGCTGGTGCCGGAGGCTGCCGTCGATGTGCTGCTGGCCGTGGGGTTAACGCTGGAGGTAAGCATGGTGGTGTCCTGGTTAGCCGGTTTATTGACCCATCTGCAGCGTCTTAAGCAACAGGGTTTTGGCGGTGTTCATTACTTCAACGTTGTTTTGGTAAGAGCGCGAGGCAGAAATCATGTTCACCATCTCTTCTATCGGGTTCACGTTGGAGTAGTTCACATAACCGTCGGCATCGGCCGAGGGGTGGTTGGGGTTGTGCACCCGCTTGAAGGGGGCGTTGCTTTCCTCGATGGCGCTGACCTTGACGCCCGCCGCCGCATCGCCGCCCATGGGTGTGGTCTGAAACACCACTTGGCGCGCCTTGTAGCCTTGGCCGTCCGGGCCGGCCACCGCGTCGGCGTTGGCGAGGTTGCTGGCCACCACGTTGAGCCGCTGCGACTGCGCGCTGATGGCGCTGCCCGAGACGTTGAAAATTGAAAACATCGACATGGTTTTTCTCCGCAGGCGTCCGGGCTATTGCCCCTGAATGGCGCTCAAAAGGGTTTTGGCTGAGCCGTTGATAAAACGCAGGGTCGATTCGTAGCGCACCGAGTTGTCGACGAAGGCGGCGCGCTCGCGGTCCATGTCCACGCTGTTGCCGTCCACGCTGGGTTGGGTCTGCACGGCGTAGCCCATGGCGTTGCCACCACTGAGCTCACTGTTGCTTAAGCTTGACATCGGCAGGTGCCTGGCGTTGGTCGTGGTTGAATCTATTTTTAGGCTCAAGCCCTTTCCTACTCTGGATAGTTCGCTATCACTTGTGTCGGTTTGTTGGCTCAAAGCCTCTTTGAAATTGAAATCACGGGCGACATAGCCTGGCGTGTCGGCGTTGGCCATATTGCTGGCTAGCACGCGTTGGCGTTCGGCGCGCAACACCAAGGCTTTGGAGTGAAAGTCCAAACCACTGGTCAAGTTAGCGAACATGTGACACCTCTGCTTTCTTTCATGTCCGGTTGATTATGAAAACGTGGGTCTATTTCTAAACCGTAAATAGCGGCAAATACGCGGCTTACTTGTTCTGTTAGCCAGCCGCCAGCACGCATAAAGTGGCCTGAACTTCAGCGGGGTGCGTCATGTCTGTTTTATGTGTTCAATGGGTCCAGCGCCTGTTCTTGGGAGTTTTGACTCTTGGCTTTGGATATGCGCAGGCGCAGACGTTTGAGCCTGCGAGTGATCCTGACGGCGTCTACGCAGCCGCACAGCACTGGCTGGATGACTCGCTGGCACAACAAAGCAGTAGCTTGCCTTTGCGCATGGAGGTGGTGGTTGGGCAACTGGACCGACGCCTGAATCTGGCGCCGTGTCAGCATGTAGAGCCGTATCTGCCGCCCAATGTGCGGTTGTGGGGCAAGGCGCGCCTGGGCTTGCGTTGTGTTGAAGGGAGTATCAAGTGGAATGTTTTCTTGCCGATCACTGTCAAGGCCATGGGCCCAGCCTGGGTCATCAAGGGGCAGGTGGCACCCGGCACCACCTTGAAGGCCTCAGATGCCATGGCCGTGGAGGTGGACTGGGCCGAAAACAACAGCGCCATTGTTGCCAACCAGGGTGATTGGGTGGGCAAAAGCGCCACCCGTTTGCTATCAACCGGGCAGGCCCTGCGCCAGGACATGGTCAAAGCTGCTCAGGTGTTTCAGTCGGGCGCTCAAGTCAGGGTGTTGGCCACGGGCACCGGCTTTTCGATCACCGCCCGGGCGCAAGCCTTGTCAGCCGGGGTGGTTGGACAAAGCGCCATGGTCAAAATGGAGAATGGACAGGTCATCACCGGCACGGTGTCCGATGATCGTACGGTGAGGGTAGTGCTGTGATTTGTCGGTCAAATATGCAAAAAAGGTTAAAGTTGGGCCTGTTTCCGCCGAAAGTGATCCTACGAGGCTACGTTATCAGTAGTTTTGGAGAACACCATGAAAATCAGCCAACCTTCCGACAGTCCTATTGCCCACAGCAGCAATGCAGCATCTCTGGCAGCCAAAAGCGCGCCAGCCGCCAGTGCGCAGGCCAAGACCACCGCGGCCAAAGGCCCGCAGGCCGCCGGTGTGGCGGTCACGGTGTCCAGCTTGGCACGGTCCATGGAAGCCGATGGCGCCAGCGATCTGGCACAGGTCGACATGGCCAAGGTCAGCGCGGTGAAGCAAGCTATTGCAGATGGCACCTACAAGGTCAACCCTGGGGTGATTGCCGACAAGCTGCTGTCCAATGCGCAGGAGATGCTGCAGCGCAGTCGCGTTTAACACGGGGCGCAGGCTTCGCCCCGGCTTTTGCCAAAGGGGCGTTCCATGGCTAACCATCCTCTCCAGTCATCTCTGGAAATCATTGAAACTCACATTTGCCAAATCAGCCGGCAGCTGTTAGAGCCGGATTCCGGTGACTTGCTCCAGACCAGCACTGCCTTGCAAGCAGCGGTGTTGGAGTTTTTACGCTTAGTGCAGCGCACCCCGGCGGCCTTTACCAAAGAGCCATCACTGAAGTCACGCATGCGCAAGATGTCGGTGGCGCTAGTGTCCTGCCGCGAAGCTCTGCTGCGTCGAGCATTTCTCACCCAAAGTGCCCTCAGCACCCTGATGCCTGCCACCCGTGACGCCACTTATTCACCCGCAGCCGGCAACTATGCGCGCCAACCTTATGGCAGTGCGGGCCGTCAAAGTGGTGAATTCCGGGTGATCAGCGCCTGATCAAAGTCTTATGAGCGGCGGTTTTATCTGCTGAAGGTCGTTGCCCGGTACGCTGGGCTTTGGCCAGTTTTGGCTGATAGCCAAGTGAAGCCATGCCCCAAGAGCGAGCCCCTTGATTAATGCGTGCGCATTTTGGCCCGCAGCCGGGCGATGGACTGGCTGTGCAACTGACAGATGCGTGACTCGGTCACGTCCAGCACCGCAGCAATTTCTTTCAAATTCATGTCCTGCTCGTAGTACATGCTCATGATGTATTGCTCGCGCTCGGGCAGGTTGTTGATGGCTGCCACCAAGGCTTCACGCATTCGCTGGTCGCGAAGCATGTTGACTGGATCAGCCTCGGTATCGCCCATGTGTCGGTCCAGAAAACTGTCTTCATCTTCCGAGTTGCGGTTCATGTCTTCCAGATAGACCAGCTGAGTGCCTTTGACCTTGGCCAACAGGCTTTGGTAGTCACTCAGCGTCATGCCCAGATCGGCGGCAATTTCGCTCTCCAGCGGCGAGTGACCCAGGCGGTGCTCCAGCCGACGGATGGCTTCTTCGATGTCCTTCTGGCTCTTGCGGGTGCCGCGGGAAGCCCAATCGTTTTCGCGCAGTTCGTCCAGCATGGCGCCACGGATGCGCTGGGTAGCAAAGGTTTCAAACTGCACGCCTTGGGTTGCCTCGAACCGGGTGAGGGCCTCAGACAAGCCAATCAATCCGACCTGGATCAGATCATCCACCTGCACATTGGCAGGTAATTTGGCCATCATGTGGTGTGCCAGTTTGCGCACCAGTGGCTGGTATTGGCGGATCAGGGCATTGCGGTCCAATTGTCCCTTGGCGGTATACATCAATGTACCCTCTCAATCGGCTTACGTTCCAGCGGCACAGCACTTTCTAGCAGTTGCATGGCTAGCCGGGTCATGTCGTCTTGTGACCGATCCGCCCGGGCGCTAGCGGTGATGGTCAGCGGTTTGACGCTGTAGCCCAGATAGTTGGACGCGCAGTCCATCATGTTTTTGGCAGGGGTGGACGGTGGCGTCGGCATCATGGTCTGGGAATCTGGCACGATGTTAGCAACAGTTGGCCGCAATTGGCCAACTACCAGCAAGTGTTTCAGCGCCCTATAAGCCGAGATCGCAGCGGTCTGAGCAGGTGGCACGACCAGCAAGGGTGCCAGCGAACAGCCTTTCAGAATTTGCGTCAGACGGTCTGCATCGGCATAAACCAGCAGCACGGCATAAGCCTTGAACAATTCCCCGATTGAACTGGCCAAAAACCCCTTTGCTGACAGATCAGCGAGGCCCTGGGCTGCAGGCATGACGGACCAGGACATCGGGTTGTCATCTTCAAACTGACGGATCAAAGGGTTGGTAAGCAGTTGTGCCAAACCAGGATTGTGCGGGGTTTCGGTGGTGTGCCCATCGAGCACCATCACTGACAAATGCATGCTGACCCAGCTGGTGCACAAGCCCCACAGCAGGGGCATTTCCCCCAGCTGCTGGCCATGGCTGGTCATCGCAATCAGACGCGGCACCTGCTGTAAGGCCAGACTTTGCAAACCAGCGGCCTGATTGACGCAAGGCTCAAGCATGGAGCTGCCCCGGTTGCATTGGGCTCGACTGCGCAAAGAAGAAGCCCAGATCAGCTACCTTGGGGTCAAACGCTGACTTGGCAGGCGAGCGCATCGACATGGCGATCAGGTTAGCAGCGTCTGCACGCTCCCAGTCTTCGGGAACCTTTTGTCCGGTGGTGACACCCCGCAGCACCAGCTGGTGGCGGATGGTGGCGTCCAGCGCCGGGCCAATTTTGGCGGCTTCGTCAGTTTTGGACAGAATGGTCTGCTGCATGCCGGTGGTCTTGAACGCGCTGACCATGTCATCCAGCGTGTCGCCATGACCGCCCGCATTGAGCACCAGCAAGCGTTGCACATCGGGCAAATCGAGCATGTCCATCATGTCGCGCTTGCGCGGGTCATTGGGGGCGATGCCGGTGGTGTCGATCAACACCATTTTTTTGTTGGATAACAGTCCCAGCAGGTCTTGCAGGGCGGCGCGGTCATGCGCCAGATGCGCCACAACACCCAGCATGCGGCCGTAAGTGCGCAGCTGCTCATGGGCTCCAACCCGGTAGGTGTCGAGTGTGATCAGGCCAACGCTGGCCGGGCCATGCGTGCGGGCACACAGGCCTGCCAGCTTGGCGGCGGTGGTGGTTTTACCCACACCTGTCGCGCCCACCAGGGCGTAGGTGCCGCCTTCATCGTGGATGGCACTTGACCCCGCGTCGGTGCGCAGGTTGCGCGTCAGTACATCAATCACCCAGTGAGTGGCATCAGCCGCGTTCAGATCTTCGGGCATGCGCTCCATGATGGTCCTGGCCAACGCTGGCGAATACCCGGAGCGGATCAGCTTGAGCATCAGGTTGGCGTGGATCGGGTTTTGCCGCGCCTGCCCCAACCAGGTAAGCGTGTTGAAGCGGTCTTCGATCAGGGCCTTCATGGCTTGGAGTTCGTCCACGATGCCTTGTGATGGTGTAGCAGACACAGGTGCTGGGGCTGGCGCGCGCGGCGCCGCCTTTTTCACCTGAATTGGGGAAATGTCGGGTTGCAGGCTGGCGGCGCGGGCAACAGGGACGGGCGCACGCGGCGCAGCGGGGCGCTCTTGACGCTCGGGCATGGCCGGGGCGGCGGTTTCTGCAGCCATTGCTTCGTGGCGCTTGCGCAGCATGCGCTCACGCACATAGTCTTGAAACGACAGCGTGCTCATTGCCAGCTGGGCGGTGTCTTCAATCACCTGGCTGTCCGGGTTGGCCGTCAGGGCCGGGGCTGTCTTGGCGGCCAACTGGCGCTGGCCATGGCGCGCTTGCTGGTCGTTGCGGTCCAGCGCTTCCAATGTATCTTCACCGGTGGCCACCACTTCCACGCCCGAAGCGGTGGGGCGGTTGGACAAGATCAGGGTGCCGTCGCCGAATGTCATGCGGGCTTTGGACAAGGCTTCGCGGGCGGTAGGGGCGGTAAAGCGTTGGATGTTCATGATGCTGCACCTTTAAGGATGGGGCCAATGCGGATGGTGTGTGATTCAGGGATCTCGCTGTGCGCCAGCACTTGCAGGCGCGGTGCCACGCGCCGCACCAGGCGGGCGATGGCGCTGCGGATCTGATCCGGCACCAGCAGGCAGGCCGGGATGCCAATTTCTTCTTGTTTAAGCGCCATTTCGGCAGCTTTTCGCGTCAGGATGTCGGCCACACCCGGGTCAAGGGCCTGGCCTTGTCCGGTGGGGTTGCCCAGAGCTTGCACCAGCAGACGCTCCAGCGCCGGGTCAATGGCGATCACATTGAGTTCGTTGGTTGGGCCATAAATCTGCTGCACGATGGCCGGCGACAGTGCCACGCGCACCCGTTTGGCCAGCTCGGCCGGGTCGGTGGTGGCACCTGCATGTTCGGCCAGCGATTCGATGATGGTGCGGATGTCGCGGATATGCACCGACTCTTCCAGCAAGAGCTGCAAGACTTTCTGGAAGACGGCAATCGGCACCATTTTGGGGACAACTTCTTCAATAAGTTTGGGTGCTTGCTTGGCCACGTGTTCTACCAGTTGTTGGGTTTCGGTTCTGCTGAGTAATTTGGCGGCTTGCACTTGCATCAAGTGTGACAAATGCGTGGCCATGACAGTCTCGGAATCAACCACGGTAAATCCGGCCATTTGTGCGGCTTCCTTTTGCTGCGTGTCGATCCAGTGCGCTGGCAGACCAAAAGCCGGGTCGGTGGTGGGGGTGCCGATCAGCGGAGTGTTGATGCCGCCGGGGTTGATAGCCAAAAACATGCCCGGAAAAGCCTCGCCTTCGCCCACAATCACGCCACGTAGGGTGATGCGGTAGCCGCTGGGTTTGAGTTCGAGGTTGTCACGCACATGGACCGGCGGGGGCAAAAAGCCGACTTCTTGTGCAAATTTGCGGCGCACACCTTTGATGCGGGTCAGCAGGTCGCCCTGGCGGTTTTTGTCCACCAGGGTGATCAGACGGTAACCCAGCTCCAGACCGAGCTGGTCAACAGGTTGCAAGTCGTCCCAGCTGGCTTCGCCGTCGCCTGCCGCTACCGGGGCTACCGGCACTTCTTCCACCGCAACAGGGCGATGCGCCAGCGCCCAAGCGCCGTAGCCAAGCAGCAAGGCGATGCCAATGAACACGGTGTGCGGCATCCCCGGGATGATGCCCAAAATGCCCATGATGGTGGCCGTGATGCCCAGCACGCGGGGTGAGACAAACATTTGGTTGACGATCTGACCGCTCAAATCGCGGTCTTTACCCACCCGTGACACCACCATCGCCGCAGCCACCGAGATCAGCAGGCCCGGGATCTGCGCCACCAGCGCATCACCCACCGCCAGCAAAATATAGGTGTTGGCCGCTTGCGAAGCGCTCAGGTCGTGTTGCAGCATGCCGATGGCAAAGCCACCGAAAATGTTGATCAACAGAATCAAAATGCCGGCTACCGCGTCGCCGCGGACAAACTTCGAGGCACCGTCCATGGAGCCGAAAAAGTCGGCTTCTTCTGACACCTCGGCGCGACGGCGTTTGGCTTCCTTCTCGTCAATCAGGCCCGCGTTCAGGTCAGCGTCTACGGCCATCTGTTTGCCTGGCATGGCGTCCAGGGCAAAACGGGCAGAAACCTCTGCAATCCGCTCTGCACCTTTGGTAACCACTACAAAGTTGATAACAACCAGGATCGAGAAAACAATCAGACCCACGGCAAAGTTGCCGCCAATCAAAAAGTGGCCAAAGGCCTCAATCACCGCCCCTGCGGCACCGGGGCCGGTATGACCTTCCATCAACACCACCCGGGTGGAGGCTACGTTCAGCGACAGGCGCATCAGGGTGGTCAGCAGCAACACCGCCGGAAAAGCCGCAAAGTCCAGCGGCTTGAGCATGTAGGCTGCCACCATCATCACCATCAGTGCGATCGAGATATTGATGGTGAAGAAGGTGTCCAGAATCCACGGCGGCAGTGGCAACACCATCATCGACAAAATGGCCACCACCAGCATGGGCGCTGCTGCACCCTGCATCAGCGCGGCGTTACTGCCAAACCAGGTCTTGAAGGAGGTAAAGGACGCATTCATGGTGTTTCAGCTGCAATCACTTTGGACATAGGGTCCAGTTCAGGTGGCACAAAAGGCAACGGTGCCTCGCCGGGTGCCGGGCCGTCGCCGCGCAAGGCGGCTTTGAGCCGGTAGATGTAGGCCAGCACTTGGGCTACAGCGGTGTACAGGCTGGTGGGAATGTCCTGGTCAATTTCCGCATTGGCATACAGTGCGCGGGCCAGCATGGGTGACTGCAGCACGGGAATGGCGTTTTCCTTGGCAATGTCGCGGATCTTGAAGGCCAGCAGGTCAGCGCCCTTGGAGATCACGCGCGGTGCGTGCATGGTTTTGTCATCGTACTGAATCGCCACAGCATAGTGGGTCGGGTTCATCAGCACGAAGTCGGCTTTGGGTACCGCCGAAATGCTGTTGCCATGCGCAATGTCGCGCTGGCGCTGGCGCAGGCGGCCCTTCATCTGTGGGTTGCCGTCAGACTCCTTGCTTTCCTGCTTCATTTCTTGGTGCGACATTTTCATGCGTGACTTGTGCAGGAAAGACTGCAGGGGCACGTCAATAATGGCCACCACCAGCAGCACCACCAGCATTTGCGCCATACCGACCTTCAGCCAGTCGGCCAGGTCTGAGATGGATTGGGCCGAAGGCTGCAGCACCAGGGAACCCAAGGTATCCAACCCGGTTTGCAGGTAATTGAACCCCACCAGCAGCAGCATGAAAGCGATGAATGTCATCTTGCCAACTTCTGTGGCCTTGTCCTTGGTGAACATGCGCCCGAAACCGCTCAAAGGGTTTAACCGGCTGAAGTCGGGTGTGATGGGCTTGACACTCGCCACCCACCCTCCGGTGGCCAAGGCACTCAGGATGGCAATCACACTGACCACTGCGGCAAGTGCTGCAGCGGCACCCAAACCCACCCCGGCCATGACGCCCAAGCGGGTGAGCATGATCTGCGGGTCCTTGAGCACTTGGGCATCAAACAGCAGTTGCAGACCCATATGGGTCTTGAGCTGGCCGAACATTAACGGTGCCAGCGCCATCAGGGCGCCAGCGCCACCGCCTAAGACAGCCAGGTGGGACAGATCATGCGAGCGCGCTACCTGACCGTCATCGCGGGCTTTTTGCAGCTTGCGCTCGGAGGCGGGTAAGTTCTTATCTTGACTGCTGGAATCCATGATGGGAAGACACCTTGTGTTCTTCCCATTGTCTTTTTGCGCTTGTGGAACTAAAGCGCAATAAGCGGGGGGTTTCCCCGCCTGTTTTACCGGGGCTTAGAAACCCAGGCTGGCCAGCAGGTCGTCTACCTCTGACTGACCTTTGACCACATCCGGATTGCCTTCCGGATTGACCACCGGCCCCTGCAAAACCGGGTGCTCATGCACCACGAAAGTTGTCGGGGAGGCGGGGCTGGCAGACGCTTCAACCGGCTTGCTGACTGGCTCAGCGGGCGCGGTAATGATCAGCAGTTGCAACAGTTGCGCTTCAATGTTCGCGGCCAAAGTAACCACCTTGGAGATCACCTGCCCAGTCAAATCATGAAAGTCTTGCGCCATCATGATGTTGGTGAGGTTCGTGTCGATCTGTTGGGTGGCGTCTTCCACGTCATGGATGAAGTTCATCACATGGCCTTTGGCCACCGCAGACACCGGGTCTTTGACGATCAGCTCGCCAATGCGGCGGGTTTCTGCGGCAATGTGGTCGTGGTGCGCCTTGGCCTGGTCAACATTGTTGAGCACTTTTTCGGCTGCTTCGCCAGTGAGGCGGGCGATATAGGTCAAGCGGCTTTTGGCATCAGGCAATTCGCCAGCCCAGGTCTTGACCTTTTCAGCCAGCCCCAGGCCCTGCAGCGAGTCGTGCAATTGGCGCGTCAGGATGCCAAGCCGCTGATGCACATCTTGGGACAAATCTGCGGTTGTCGCTGCTGAACTGAGAGGGATGCCGGTACTCATTTCAACCCCAGCTTTGTCAAAATCAGGTTGACTTTGTCTTCCAGCGTGGCTTTGGTGAAGGGTTTGACGATATAACCCGCAGCCCCTTGCTGCGCCGCCCTGACGATGTCTTCCTTGCGGGCTTCGGCCGTAACCATCAATACCGGCAGGTGCTTGAGCTTCTCGTCCTTCTTGATTTCGTTGAGTAACTCAAACCCGTTCATGTTGGGCATATTGATGTCGCTCACCACAAAATGAAAGGTGGCATTGCGCAGCTTGTGCAATGCCACTACGCCGTCTTCAGCCTCGTCAGCCTCGGGGTAGCCAATTTCCTTGAGCAGGTTGCGCACAATGCGACGCATGGTGGAGAAGTCGTCAACCACCAGAAACTTGAGATCATTGGCCATGAGGCAGCCTTTCGGTGGCGCAAACTGAAACTGTCATAAAGTGAATTCCGATCGTGATGTCGCGTGCTTTAAGGTCTGGCTGGCGCCGCAGCTGCTGGAGCAGCTTGTTCGGGCTCGGTGGCAACATCGGCCCGCCTGGCACCAAGCAAACGCTCCTCTGCTTCGCGGGTCATTATGGTAATGCTGATTCTACGATTGGAAGGGCTTCGCGGATTCTCCTCATCAAGCAAAACGCTGGATGCCAAGCCCATGACGCGGGCCACTTTGTCGTCTGGCATTCCTGCTATCACCAGTTCACGCCGTGTGGCGTTGGCGCGGTCGGCCGACAGCTCCCAGTTGCTGTAGCCGCGGGCACCGCTGCCATAGGGTGTCTGGTCGGTATGGCCATCCAGGCTGATCTTGTTGTCCACATCCGTCAGCGCCGAGCCAATTTGCAGCAGGATGTCGTGCATATAGGGTTTGACGCTGGCGCTGCCACTGTCAAACATCGGGCGCTTCTGATCATCGACGATCTGGATTTGCAGGCCATCCGGGGTCATCTTGAGCTTGATTTGTTCGCTGAACGCTGCCAGTTTCGGGTTTTGCGAGATCAGTGAGCTGATTTTCGCGCTGAGTTCTGCCATTTTTTGGGCGTCTTTTTTGGCCCGCGCCACTTTATCCTGATCACCGGAGAGCTTGCGCGCCTGCGGGTTGGCACCATCACCGCGTTTGGACTGACCCGCGGTTTGCGTCAGGTCGTTGCCACCGCCATTGATCACACTCTGGCTGGCACCTGCGCCAGTGCCGCCTTGCATTGCCACCTTCAGGGGCGACTGGAAATAGTCTGACAAGCCTTTTTTGTCGCCCTCAGACGTGCTGCCCAGCAGCCACATGAGCAAGAAAAACGCCATCATCGCCGTCACAAAGTCGGCGTAGGCAATTTTCCAGGCACCACCGTGCGCCACATGAGCCGGTTTTTTGACCCGCTTGATGATGATTGGCTGGAGTTTTTTGCCTTCGGTTGCCATAGTCGTGGGTCAGGCTGCCTATTTCTTCTTAACGAAGGCTTCTAGTTCAATAAAGGTGGGCCGCTCGGTGGAATAGAGCACCTTGCGGCCAAATTCAATCGCGGTGGCCGGGTTGTAACCCTGCATGCTGGCCAGCAGGGTGGTTTTAATGCACTGAAGCTCTTTGCCGGCCTCTTCAACTTTTTGCTCGAGCAGGCCTGCCAGTGGCTCGGCAAAGGCGTACGCCAGCAAAATGCCCAAAAACGTTCCCACCAGTGCCGAGGCAATCATGCCACCCAGCACGGCAGGCGGCTGCCCCACAGAACCCATGGTGTTCACCACACCCAACACCGCCGCCACAATACCAAAAGCAGGCAGACCACCGGCCACCCGTTGCAGGGCAGCCACTGCGGCGTGTTCTTCAGCGTGGTGGGTGTCAATTTCGCTGTCCATCAGCGACTCGATCTCATGGGCGTTCAGGTTGCCCGAGACCATCATGCGCAGGTAGTCGGTGATGAATTCCACCACGTGGTGGTCGCTGCCCACAGCGCCGTGTTTCTTGAATATTTCGGAGGAATGCGGGTCTTCAACGTCTTTTTCAATGGCCATCAAGCCTTCTTTTCGGGCCTTTTGCAAAATGTCGTACATCAAGGCCAACAAATCCATGTAACGCGCCTTGGTGTACTTGCTGCCCTTGAAGCACATGCCCAAGCCCTTGACGGCCGACTTGATGACCTTCATCTGGTTGTTGGCCAAAAAGGCGCCTGCTGTAGCGCCGCCGATGGTGGTCAACTCAAACGGCAAGGCCTTCAAGACAACCATGATGTTGCCGCCGTGAAAGATGTACACGCCAAAGACGCACACCATCACAATCAGCCAACCAACAATAACAAACATAGACGGCTTACTTCAGAAGGGGCTTGTGTTTTAAAAAGGCGAGTGGCGCCCGGCGCGCACTCTGCTCTCTATCATATCGTCCTGTTTTCGGGGCACTTGAGTTATGAATAAAAATAGCTTCTAGCCCTTATGAAACAAGCGCTAGAAGCTATTGAAAATATAGTAATTTCTGCGGCGAGGCTAGTGCAGCAGGATGCCCCCACCTGAAGAGCCTTTGCCGGCCCGTGCCGGGGGCGTGCACAGGCCACACTCAAAGTGGCGCGAATTTTCATACGGCTCTGACACAAAGTGGCCGCCGCACCTGCTGCACTTGGTCATGGTCAACATGTTGTTGTCGACAAACTTCACCAAGCGCCAAGCGCGGGTGATGCTCAGCAGTGGCTCCACGCCGCAGGTGGCGATCTGCTCGGAATAGAGTTTGTAAGCTTTCATGATGGCGTCAATATCGTCCAGCGCGCTGACCTTGCTCAGGTATTGGTAGGTGTTCAAAAACAGCGAGGCGTGAATATTGGGCTGCCAGGTCAAAAACCAGTCGGTAGAAAACGGCAGTTGGCCTTTGGATGGCGATTTGCCAGCCACTTCCTTGTACAAGCGCAGCAGGCGCTCATAAGACAGGCTGGTTTCACTCTCCAGCACCTGCAGGCGCGCACCAAGCTGGATCAGCGCCACGGCGCGCTCCACTTGCTTGGAGTCATTCAAGACGCTTTTTGTCGATGCGGTGGCCATGATGTTTCCTAACTAGCGGGCAGGGTTGGCAATGGCTGTGATCATAGGGCTTCAGCGAAGCGGCCGGCCATCAAGATGCTGGCGTGCAGCTTGGTGGTGGCGTCGTTGTCTACTTTGGCCGGGGTGTGGTTGGTCAGCAGGCCCCACACCATGTCGTCATCCACCCGGAAGCGGCACAGCAGCATCGGACTGGAGGCAATTTTCAGAATCTGCGCGGGTGACAGCGTGGCAATCAGCTCGGCCGACTCTTCCGAGATGCCCAGCCTGAATAGTGCTTCGGCCTTGTCCTTGCGGATCACGTTTTGCGCCAGCATCAAGTAGGTGAGGTTGGCATCGCGAATTTCCTGGGACAGTTGTTCGTCGTTCATGGTGGGCTCCGTGGGGGAAAAGGGTTCTAAATATTTGGATGGTGTTTAGGGCCTAATTACCTTGTTCACCACCATGGAGCCGATTCTGAAACGGTGCGCCAAAAACTTAAATCAGCGTTTGACTGTGCTGCGTGTCGGGTTTTGGCTGGGCCTTGTAGGGCAAATTCCTACTTTTGTGCCACAGTAGGGCAGATGACGGAAGAAATAATCAAGAGCTATTTGGAGCACCATGTTGAGCCGAACCCGAACGATGAATTCAAGACGGAGCCGTAGCAAGACGCGTCGTTTAGGCGACGCGTATCAGGACTTCCAGTCCGTAGTCCAAACCCACCAGCTTCAGCTGGTGGGTTTTTAGTAGTAGTAGATGATCGAGCGGATGCAGTGCTTCTGTAGCAGCCTGCTGCACGCTGGCATCAGTGGTAAGTGGTGTCACAGCGGCCAAGAGCGAGCAGTTGCGCGGTCAGCGGTATACCCGGCGGCCAGGTGTCTGCCAACGCACCGTGCTGGTAAACCGCCTGGCAAGCCGCGTCAAACCCGGTCTTGCCAGCTGCCAGTTGTGCACCCACCATGCCCGCCAGCACATCGCCGGTGCCAGCGCTGGCCAGGCGGCCATTGCCGGTGGGGTTGATCACCGGGATTTGATCCGGGCTGGCAATGATGCTGCCTGAGCCCTTTAGCACCACCGTACAAGCAAAACGCTGCGCCAGGGTTTGGGCCGCCGTCAGGCGATCGCTTTGCACCGCAAGCGCTGTCTGACCCAGCAAACGCGCAGCCTCCAGCGCATGCGGTGTCAGCACCGTCACTGCCTTGCGGGTGGATCGGGCGCGTACTGCGGCCTGCAAAGCGTTATCAGTTGCTATTACATTCAAAGCATCCGCGTCAAGCACCACAGGGGCTGGGGAGGATAAAACCTCAGATAAAACAGCCGCTACCGGCTGCCCGCCGCCGCAGCCACAAACCACCGTCATGGCGGAGAAGTTCAGTGTTTGGATCGGCCGGAGCATCAATTCCGGGTGGCGTACGTCAACGGTCAAAGTGTGGTCATCAAGCAAACCGACCAATACCCGACCCGCACCCGCGTGCAGCGCTGCGGTACCGGCCAGCAGTGCGGCACCGGTCATGCCAGGTGCGCCGCCAATCACCGCCACGTCGCCGTAACTGCCTTTGTGCGAGGCGTGCGGCCGGATCAGATTGATCGGCTGGGCGTTTAGGTAGGCCGTGGGCGCAAGCGCCGTCAGCGCGTCGGGCGCAAGCCCCAGCGTGTCGAGCCAGACCGTGCCAGCCGCGTCGCGCCCCTGGGCGGTGAAAAGTCCGGGCTTGAGTGTCAGCAAGCTCAAGGTATGGCTGGCATCCACGTGCACAGCGGTGGTCTGGCCGGTGTCAGCATGCAGCCCGGTGGGCAGATCCACGGACAACACTGGCGCGCCACTGGCGTTGATCTGCCGAATCCAATCGGCCATCAGGCCCTGCGGCTCGCGCAGTTGGCTGCCAATGCCCAGCAGGGCGTCGATGCACAGATCAAAATCGCCGTTGGGCGCGGCTTCGATCACCACCTCAGCCTGCTGCAGCCGCAAACTGGCGGCAACTGTATCGGCGGGTGCTGATTCCGCTGCCCCAAGCCAAGTCACCACCACTGTTTTGCCCCAGCGCTGCAGGTGAATGGCTGCCTCCAGACCATCGCCGCCGTTGTTGCCCGGGCCACAGGCAATCCAGATGCGCTGCGCGTGCGGCGCAATGGCCAAGGCAAGACGCGCCACGGCCAGTCCGGCGCGTTGCATCAGGGTGTGGGCCGGGAGCACCTGCGTAGCGGTCTGTTCGATACGCCGGGTTTGATCAACCCCGTGCAGCGGACGGCGTGTACCTGGGGTGACCTTGTTCATGACGCCTTAAAACTCGTAGCTTTCACCTTCGCGGGCCAGCCGGTATTGCGGGTCTCCAGGCTGGCGCGGGTGCGCATGCAGCACTTGTTCGAACACCTTTTCCAGCGCATCGTCGCTGCGGGTGGGCTCATGATGGGTGCAGAACAGCATCTTGGCACCCGCCTCTTTCGCGTATTGGATGCTGGTGTCGAAAGTGCCGTGGCCCCAGCCTTTCTTGGCGGGGTACTCGGCGCTGGTGTAGGAGCTGTCGGCAATCAACACGTCCACGTTCGCCATGGCACGCAAAATTTCAGTAGTTTTCGCATCGACAAAGGACTGGTATTCGGCGTATTCCAGGTCTTGCGGTTCGTAGATGTTGGGCGGTGGCTCATGGTCGCCGGTGAAAAAGACCGACTTGCCGTTGGCTTCGATGCGGTAGCCAAAATCAATCACCGGGTGGTTCATCATGTATGGCGTGATAGTGGCTGAGCCGATCTGGAAGCTCTCGTTGGGCGTCAAGGTGATGTATTCGATGCGTGCCTTCATCTCGGCCTCTCGCACCGGAAAATAGCTGTATTGCAGTTGCACCGACATCACTTGCTCCACACCTTTGCCCGATACCGGGTCAAACGCGCCGTGCAGACGCAGGGTGTTGCCAGGAATGAAATTAGGGATGAAAAACGGTAGTCCTTGAATGTGGTCCCAGTGCGAATGGGTAATCAGCACATTGGCTGTCACCGGTAACTCGCCCAACAAGGATTGCGACAAAGGAAAGATGCCGGTGCCCGCATCAATGATGATTAGCTCGTTGTTGTCGGTGCGAATCTCAATGCAGGTGGTGTTGCCACCGTAGCGCACGGTGCAAGGGCCAGGCGAAGCAATCGACCCGCGAACGCCCCAAAATTTCACTTTCATAGTGTGCCTGTCATATCTTGGCAAATAATTTTGCGTCCTCGAACGTGTCGCTCCACGCATCCGATGCGGCAATGATGTCTTCAAGCGTACCACCCATGCGTTGCATCACCTTGTCGGGCAAAGGGTGAATGCAAGGATTTCCACCGAATCCAAAACCCAGTTGTTTACTGATCTGGTTGGCGGTGAAGACGCAGGCAAACAGGCCGGTGTCAAGTTGCTCAGTATCGTACTGATGGGAGATCGTGCTGATCAAATCAGGGGCAAAGTGCCACTTTTCCACCAGCATGCTACCCACCACAGCATGGTCTACGCCCACAATTTTTCGCAGTGCCTCATGAAGAGACGAGCCATCGGACTGGCATAGGACCAGGGCCTGGCGAAACTCCTGAGGCAAAAACTGGGCAAAGACCACCTTGCCAAAATCGTGCAGCAAGCCTGCAATGAAGCAGTCCATCGGGTCGGCGTCGCCCAATTGCGTCGCCAGCTTTCTGGCAATGCCAGCAGTTGAAAGCGAGTGCAACAGGTACTGGTCCACATCAAATCCGGCGGCATTATGTTTGGGCATCATTCCGACGGCAGCGATGCTCAACGCCAAATTTTTGATGGTGTTAAAGCCCAGGTAAACCACCGCGTGATTGACCGAGGTCATTTGTCGGGGCAGGCTGTAATACGCTGAATTGACCACTTTGAGGATCTTGACAGTGACAACCGGGTCTTTGTCGATCACCTGAACGATGTCTTTGGGGGTGCAATTCACATCCCGGGTGAGTTCCAGAATTTTCTCAACGCTTTTGGGAAACGCGGGCATTTTGTCCACCGCGTTGGCAAGCTTTTGTGAAAGATCCGGTGGCAGGGTCTGCATGGTGTCGTGCTCGCGCGTGGCGTCTTGGGGCTACATTTAATCGAAATGGCTGTCAACGCGGTAGTCTATGGCATTTGACAGACGGTGAAAACAACTCAGCCCAGCCACCAAAACCCGATTCAAACCGGGTCGATGCTATACTCAGTAGGCTGTGCTACTTGCGTCACTCGTTGATGCAAAGCAAAGCAAATCGCAAACCAGTCTCATCAAGGTGTTGCCTTGTCCAGCGCACAAAGAAAGTGCAAGGGTAGGCAAAACGAGCTGGATTTTAGACTTAACCTTCGGAGTTATACACATGGCAGTAACTATGCGTGACATGCTGGAAGCCGGTGTCCATTTTGGTCACCAAACCCGCTTCTGGAATCCCAAAATGGCCCCCTTCATTTTTGGCCATCGCAACAAAATTCACATCATCAACCTGGAAAAATCGCTCCCGATGTTCCAGGAAGCTGCCAAATTTGTGCGCCAGATTTCTGCCAAGCGTGGCACCGTGCTGATGGTCGGTACCAAGCGTCAAGCGCGTGAAACTGTGGCTGTTGAGGCGCTACGCGCTGGCGTGCCGTATGTTGACCAGCGTTGGCTGGGTGGCATGCTGACCAATTTCAAGACGGTCAAGACCTCGATCAAACGCCTCAAAGACATGAAAATACAACAAGAAGCCGGTCTTGATGCGATGAGCAAAAAGGAACAGCTGATGTTTGCCCGCGAGTTGGAAAAGCTCGAAAAAGACATCGGTGGCATTCAGGACATGACGGTGTTGCCAGACGCGATCTTCGTGATCGACGTGGGTTACCACAAAATTGCCATCGCCGAAGCCAAGAAACTTGGCATTCCGCTGGTGGCAGTGGTGGACACCAATCACTCTCCTGAAGGCATCGACTATGTGATTCCGGGCAATGATGACTCTTCCAAAGCTGTCGTGTTGTACGCCCGTGGTATTGCCGATGCCATCATTGAAGGCCGCTCCAACGCCATGGACGACGTCGTCAAGGCTGTGGCTGCTGAAAGCGCTGACGAATTTGTGGAAGTGAACGAGGCTGCTGTCTGAGATTTCCACGACCCCGAAAAAGGGGGCTTTGGTGCCCCCTTTTTTTAATTTGATTTTTCATTGACTGAACTGTTTTTCGGAGATAAAAATGGCTGCAATTACCGCAAGCATGGTGGCTGAACTGCGTGGCAAGACCGATTCGCCGATGATGGAATGCAAGCGCGCCCTGACCGAAGCCGAGGGCGACATGGCCAAGGCTGAAGAAATTTTGCGGGTTCGTCTCGGCAGTAAGGCCGGCAAGGCCTCGAGTCGCGTGACCGCTGAGGGTGTGGTGACTTACGCCGTCGAAGATGGTGTGGGTGCCCTGCTTGAAGTCAACTGCGAAACTGACTTTGTGACCAAGAACGACAGCTTTCTCGCGCTGGCTAACGCCGCCGCGTCTTTGATTGCAAAAAACAACCCGGCTGACATGGCTGCCCTGGGTGCCTGTGCTTACGCTCAGGAAGGTTTTGGCCCGACTTTGGAAGATGTGCGCAAGGGTCTGATTGGCAAGATCGGTGAGAACATGAGTTTCCGGCGCTTCAAGCGTTTTGCCAATGGCAGCAAGCTCGCCTCTTATCTGCACGGCACCCGCATTGGTGTGGTCGTTGAGTTCGATGGCGATGAAGTTGCTGCCAAGGACGTGGCGATGCATGTAGCTGCCATGAAGCCAGTGGCCTTGTCCAGCGACGATGTGCCCGCTGACCTGGTGGCGCGTGAGCGTTCGGTGGCAGCTGCCAAGGCGGCTGAAGATGCCGCGGTGGCAACAGCAGCGGGTAAACCCGTGCAGTCCGCTGAAATTGTCGCCAAACGCATTGAGGGCGGGGTGCAAAAGTTCCTCAAAGAAGTGTCTCTGTTCAACCAGTCGTTCGTCAAAAATGACAAGCAAACTGTTGAGCAGATGCTCAAGACAGCGGGCACCACGGTGAAATCATTCACCTTGTACGTGGTGGGTGAAGGCATTGACAAGAAGGTGGATGACTTCGCTGCCGAAGTGGCTGCCCAAGTCGCAGCTGCCCAGCAAGCGGCTTGATTTGCGCGTTTCAGTAATATCGGGGCTTATTGCTCCGATTTCATCATTCTCCGGAGAACTTTATGACCATCGCCAAGCCCGCCTATAAGCGAATCCTGCTCAAACTTTCAGGCGAAGCGCTCATGGGCGACGATCAATTCGGCATCAATCGCGACACCATTGTGCGCATGGTCAATGAGATTGTGGAAGTGACGCGCTTGGGTGTTCAGGTGGCGGTGGTGATTGGTGGGGGAAATATTTTCCGGGGTGTTGCTGGTGGTTCGGTGGGTATGGACCGGGCCACCGCCGACTACATGGGCATGCTGGCCACGGTGATGAACTCTCTGGCTTTGGGTGACACGATGAACAAGGCGGGTTTGATGGCTCGCGTGATGTCCGCCATTGCTATTGAGCAGGTTGTGGAGCCTTATGTGCGCCCCAAAGCCTTGCAGTATCTGGAGGAGGGTAAGGTAGTGATTTTTGCTGCGGGTACCGGTAACCCGTTTTTCACCACAGATACCGCTGCGGCGTTGCGTGGTGCAGAAATTGGTGCAGAAATCGTGCTCAAAGCCACCAAGGTGGATGGTGTCTACACAGCCGACCCCAAAAAAGACCCCACTGCGACACGCTATAGCAAGATATCTTTTGACAATGCGATTTCGCAAAACCTGGGCATCATGGATGCGACGGCCTTTGCACTGTGTCGGGATCAAAAGCTGCCTGTCAAGGTTTTCTCCATTTTCAAACATGGTGCACTCAAGCGGGTAGTTTTGGGTGAGGACGAGGGTACGCTGGTGTTTGCGTGAGCGAGCAACCGTTTTTTCGCTGAAATCATGACTGTGGAGTGAGGAGTAGAAGATGCCAATTGCAGATGTCAAGCGCACCGCTGAGGCGAAGATGGACCAGTCCATCGCCGCGTTCCAACACAATCTGACCAAAATTCGTACTGGCCGGGCTAACCCGGCTATTCTGGACACGGTGCATGTCGATTACTACGGTGCTTTGGTGCCTATCAGCCAGGTGGCCAATGTGTCGCTGATTGATTCCCGTACCGTGAGCGTGCAACCCTGGGAAAAAGGCCTAGGTGCAAAGATCGAAAAAGCCATTCGCGACAGTGACTTGGGCCTGAATCCCTCCTCAATGGGCGATTTGATTCGCGTCCCCATGCCAGCGATGTCGGAAGAGCGTCGCAAGGAACTCACCAAACTCGTCCGAGGTGAAGGTGAAACCGCCAAGGTTGCGGTACGCAACCTGCGCCGCGACGCGAACGAGGCAGTCAAAAAGCTGGTCAAAGACAAACTCGCTTCTGAAGATGAGCAAAAACGCTGTGAGGCCGACATCCAAAAAGTCACCGACAAGCACATTGTGGTCATTGATCAGATGGTGGCTGGTAAAGAGCAAGACATCATGGCGGTCTGATCGGCCATGGCCTACGATCAGGTTCCCCACCACATTGCCATCGTGATGGACGGCAATGGGCGTTGGGCGAACAAGCGTTATTTGCCGCGCATTGCTGGCCATCGTCAGGGCGTTGAGTCACTCAAACGCTGCGCCAAGGCTTGCGACGCCCGGGGGATCAGGGTGTTGACCGTGTTTGCCTTCTCTTCTGAAAACTGGAAGCGCCCAACCGAAGAAGTCTCGGGTTTGATGGATTTGTTTGCCATGGCCCTGACCCGCGAGGTTAACCAGCTTAAAGAAGACGGTGTTCAACTGCGTTTTGTGGGTGATCGTCGTGGCCTGTCGCCACGTGTTTTGCGCAGTATGGAGGAGGGTGAATTGGCCACTGCGCACAACACTCGACTCACGCTCAATGCCTGTTTCAATTACGGCGGGCGCTGGGATGTTGTTCAGGCAGCGCAAAAAGTGCTCGACCAGGGCTTGCCCATGACCGAGACCAACCTGAACCGCGTCATGTCCTTGGCCCATGTGCCTGACCCCGACCTGGTGATCCGCACCGGTGGCGAGCACCGATTGAGCAATTTTTTGCTGTGGCAGACGGCCTACTCCGAGTTTTTTTTCACGGACGTGCTTTGGCCCGATTTTAATGAGGCGGCGCTGGATATGGCGATCGCCTCTTTCGCCCAGCGAGAGCGACGCTTCGGCATGACCTCGGATCAGCTTGACGGCGAGTCAACTTTGGCCGACGGCGCCTAGCGCAATCATGCTCAAACAACGGGTGTTGACCGCGCTGGCGCTGCTGCTGGTGCTCCTACCAGCGCTGTTTTACGCGCAGCCTGGCCCTTTTTTCTTCATCGCCGGCGTGTTCATTGCCGCAGGCGGCTGGGAGTGGGCGCGGATGAATGGCCTGAACTCGCCACTGTCGCTGTTCGCAGGTGCGCTGTGCGCGGCGTTTTGCGCTTGGGCCTGGTGGGCTGGCTTGCTGGAAGTGGCTCTGCCACGGGTCTGGTGGGTGGCCGGCTCAGTCTGGGTTTTGGCAGGTGCCTGGATTTTGAAGGCAGGTGTTCCCGCCTGGGCCAAATTCGCGCTGCCACTGCGATTGGCGCTGGGCTTGGCGGCGCTGTGTCTGACCTGGCTGGCGGTGGCGCAGGCGCGCTTGATGGGGGTGAATTTTTTGCTGTCGGTGCTGGCGTTGGTCTGGATGGCCGACATTGGGGCCTATTTTTCCGGTCGGGCTTTCGGAGGGCGTTTTACCCGCAGCAAACTCGCCGCCTCCATCAGCCCCGGCAAAAGCTGGGAGGGCGTTTGGGGGGGCATGTTGGGCGTCATCCTGATGGCCATGGTTTGGCGTTTTGCAGACGGGGCTAGCGGCGCTTCGGCCTCCAGTGTTTACACACTTCTGGCGGGGAAGGGCTTGAGTTTCATGCTGATCGGGGTGGTTTTTATGACGGCGATGAGCGTGGTTGGCGATCTGGTGGAGTCCCTAGTGAAACGCAGCGCCGGGGTGAAAGACAGCAGCGCCTTGTTGCCCGGTCACGGTGGTGTCCTTGACCGGGTGGATGCATTGCTGCCCACTTTGCCGCTGGCAATGATGTTGATATCTTTTTGAGAACCCTCATGACGGAACAAACTGGACTGAAAAAGCAACGGGTGGCGGTTCTGGGCTCTACCGGATCTATCGGTGTGAGCACGCTGGAAGTGATGGCGTCGCATCCGGATCGGTATGAAGTATTTGCACTCAGTGCAGCCACCCAGGTTGACAAGATGTTGGCCCAGTGCCTGCAGTTCAAGCCCGTCTTTGCTGTGATGGCAAGTCCTGAGCATGGCCGGGACCTTCAAGATAAATGTAAACAAAATAGCCTTCCAACCCGCATCCTGTATGGGCTGAAAGCTATTGAAGATATAGCGGAGCACGCGCAAGTCGATACCGTGATGGCGGCCATTGTGGGTGCGGCTGGGCTTGCTTCCTGTCTGGCAGCTGCGCGCGCGGGCAAGCGTTTGCTGCTGGCCAACAAGGAGGCGCTGGTGGTGGGCGGCGACTATTTTTTGCAAGCGGTTAAACAGGGTGGGGCCAAGCTGCTGCCGATTGACAGCGAGCACTCGGCGGTGTTTCAGTCCCTGCCTGATGATGCGGCGAGCTGGGCCACGCAGATTGACAAAATCATCCTGACAGCGTCTGGTGGACCATTTCGCCGCCGTGACCCTGCTGAATTTGCATCGATCACCCCGGCTCAGGCCTGTGCCCACCCCAACTGGGTGATGGGGCGCAAGATCTCGGTGGACTCCGCCACCATGATGAACAAGGCGCTGGAAATTATCGAGGCACGTTACCTGTTTGGTGTGGAACCGGCTCAGATTGATGTGGTCATCCACCCACAAAGTGTGATTCATTCCATGGTGCAGTACCGTGACAACTCGGTCATTGCCCAGTTGGGTACACCTGACATGAAAGTTCCCATCGCTTATGGTTTGTCCTGGCCGGATCGCGTGGTCTCGGGTGCCACCGCGCTGGATTTCAGCTGCATGGCAGATTTGACCTTCGAATCGATCCATTCCAACGGGCATGCCGAACGTTTTCCAGGCTTAAAACTGGCTTGGTCGGTGCTGGCTGGCGCACCCGGAGGCACCGCCGTACTGAATGCCGCCAACGAAGTCGCTGTGGCGGCGTTTTTGGATGGACGGATCCGCTTTGACCAGATTCATATAGTGAACATGGAAACCTTGAGCGCAGTCATGCCTGAGCCACCCGGCTCCCTGGAAGATTTGTTGGCGCTGGATGCGCTGTCTCGCCGCGCGGCTGAGAGCGCGGCGCAGCGCCTAGGCCGCTGAGTGTTGCCGACCCCGTCGCCATGCTGACCTTGCCTGCATTCCTGGTGGCCATTGCGCTGCTGATCGCCATTCACGAGTACGGACATTACTGGATGGCGGTGGCTTGTGGTGTCAAGGTCATGCGCTTTTCTATCGGGTTTGGCAAACCACTTTGGCGCTGGCAGGCCAGCCCTACTTCAACAGAATTTGTTTTGGCACTGTTTCCCTTTGGCGGCTTTGTCAAGATGCTCGATGAGCGTGAAGACCCGGTTGCGCCAGAGCAGCGGCACTTGGCCTTCAATACCCAGCCTTTGAGTCGGCGTGCTGCGATTGTGGTGGCGGGTCCAGCGGCAAACCTGCTGCTGGCTGTCGTGCTGTACGCCTGTGTGAGCTGGATCGGCGTTGAGCAGCCTTTAGCCGTCTTGAGTCCACCAACAGCAAGCTCTCTGGCTGGCACGGCGGGTATTCAGGGTGGTGAACGCGTGCTGCAAGTGGGCGCTGTCGGCGGTGATTTGTCAGAGGTTGCCTCTTTTGAAGATCTGCGCTGGGCCCTGACAGAGGGCGCCATCAACCGCGAGGATGTCCGGTTGGTACTGTTGGCCAGGTCCGGTGACGCGCAGCGTGAGGTGGTGTTGCCTTTGTCCACGCTGGAGACCAGCCAGGTCGATGCCGCCATGTTTGGCCGCATCGGCATCACTGGCCCGCTGACCCAACCCACCATCGGCGAGCTTCAGGCTGATGGCGCGGCAGCGCAAGCCGGATTGCTGCAGGGTGACGAGGTGCAGTCGATAGACGGCCTGCCCATGCTCGACGGCCAAGAGCTGCGCCGCTTTATCCGCACCTCGGGTGCCAGCGGACAAGTCCTGCCGCAGCGCTGGCAGGTGCTGCGTGGGGGTCAATCACTTGAGATTGTGCTAACGCCCAAGGTAGTGACTGATGGCGGCATCAGCGTTGGCCGCATTGGGGCTTTTGTTGGCTCCAGACCCGCCATGGTGACCGTACGTTATGGCGCGCTGGGTGGTTTGCAGCGTGGCGTGACACAAACCTGGGATGTCTCCGCCTTAACCCTGACTATGATGGGCAAGATGCTGGTGGGTGAAGCGTCGCTGAAGAACCTCAGCGGCCCGCTCACCATTGCCGACTATGCAGGCAAGTCTGCTGGCCTGGGCGTGGTGCAATACCTGAGTTTTCTGGCTCTGGTCAGTGTGAGTCTGGGTGTGCTCAACCTGTTGCCGCTGCCGGTTCTGGATGGTGGACACCTGATGTATTATCTTTGGGAGGGTGCGACAGGAAAGCCCGTGCCAGACCGCTGGATGGAGCGTTTGCAGCGGGGTGGCATTGCGCTTTTGGTCGCCATGATGTCCATTGCTCTTTTTAACGATATCGCACGCTTGCTCGGCTAACTGTTGTTGCGCCAACTTGCACAACCTTAAATTCTTCATTTTCACCATGCAATTCAATCGATTTCGCCTAAACGCCGTTTTTGCGGTGGCCGCTCTGGCTTTAGCTGCGCCCGCTGCCTGGGCTGTAGACCCTTTCACGGTGCGTGACATCCGCATTGAGGGGCTGCAGCGGGTAGAGCCAGGCACGGTGTTTGTCTCCATGCCAGTGCAGGTTGGCGACACCTACAACGACGACAAAGGCTCGGCTGCGATTCGTGCGCTGTTTGCCTTGGGTTTGTTCAAGGACGTGCGCATCGAGGTCAATGGCGATGTGCTGGTAGTGGTGGTCGAAGAACGGCCCACCGTTGCCAGCGTCGAATTTGTTGGTACCAAGGAATTTGACAAAGACGTGCTGGTGAAGTCGCTGCGCGATGTCGGGCTGGCAGATGGTCGGCCGTTTGACAAGGCGCAACTGGACCGAGCCGAGCAGGAACTCAAGCGCCAGTACATCAACCGCAGCCTGTACGCTGCCCAAGTCGTCACCACCGTCACGCCGATCGAGCGTAACCGTGTCAACCTGACCTTCACCGTCACCGAGGGCGAACCCGCCAAGATCAGCGAGATTCGCCTGGTCGGCAACAAGGTGTTCAGTGAGTCGACGCTGCGTGGCCTGTTTGATCTGGACACGGGTGGCTGGATGAGTTGGTACACCAAGTCCAACCGCTATTCGCGCGCCAAGCTCAACGCCGACATTGAAACGCTGCGTTCCTATTACCTGACCCGCGGCTATCTGGAGTTCAAGGTGGACTCCACGCAGGTGGCTATCGACCCCAATAAAACCGACATCGGCATCACCATCAACATCACTGAAGGTGAGCGATTTGTGGTCAGCGGTGTGAAGCTGGCGGGCAATTATTTGGGCAAGGACGACGAATTCAAATCCCTCGTGTCGATTCGGCCCGGTCAGGCTTACAACGCGGACGAAGTCGCCAAGACCAGCAAAGCATTCACCGACTATTTTGGTAACTTTGGCTACGCTTTTGCCCGCGTGGAAGCAGTGCCGGAAATTGATCGCGTCAACAATCTGGTGACGCTCACCTTGCAGGCTAACCCCTCGCGTCGGGCGTATGTTCGCAAGATCAATGTGGCGGGCAACACCCGCACCCGCGACGTGGTGGTGCGCCGGGAGTTCCGCCAACTTGAGTCGTCATGGTATGACGGCGACAAGATCCGCCGTTCGCGCGACCGTGTTGACCGGCTGGGTTATTTTGGTGACGTAGCCGTGGAAACCCAGGAAGTTGCTGGCGCTCCGGATCAGGTTGACTTGACGCTGAATGTCACGGAAAAGCCCACGGGCAGCTTAAGCCTGGGTGCCGGTTTCTCCAGCGGCGACGGCCTGGGCCTGTCGTTTGGTCTAAAGCAGGAAAATGCGTTTGGCTCTGGTAACTCTCTGGGCATCCAGATCAACACCAGCAAGATCAATCGCGTGGTGGTGCTCAGTACAACCGACCCGTATTTCACCGAAGATGGCGTCTCCCGAACGATCGACGTCTACCATAAGACCAGCAGCCCGTATCAGGATCAGGACTACTACAAGTTGATCACATCTGGTGGCTCCTTACGCTTTGGCGTGCCATTTACTGAGATTGACACCGTGTTTTTTGGTGCTGGTGTTGAGCAAACGACCATTGAAGAAGGTACTTTGTTGCCGCAATCGTACAAAGACTACGTGAAAGAATACGGCAAGACCAGTATCGCGTTTCCATTTACCGCAGGCTGGGCACGTGACAACCGCGACAGTGCACTGGCGCCCACCAGCGGCCGCTACCAGCGTGCCAACGCCGAATGGTCGTTTGCCGGCGATGCGCGCTATCTGCGGGCCACCTACCAGTTCCAGCAATACCTTCCTTTAACCAAGCAATACACCGCCGCTTTCAATGCTGAAGCCGGCTGGGGCAAGTCCATGGGTAGCCGGTCCTACCCCGTGTTTAAAAACTTTTACGGCGGTGGTCTGGGTTCAGTTCGCGGCTTTGAGCAGGGCAGCCTGGGCCCGAAGGACGTGAGTGGCACAGTGGTTGGCGGCGACCGCAAGCTCAACGTCAACATGGAGGTCTTGGCCCCGTTTCCTGGTGCCGGTAACGACCGTTCTCTGCGCATGTACGGCTTTGTCGACCTGGGCATGGTGGGCGGTAGCGATGCCGGGCTGGCCATCAACGCCAACGCCTCGGCGCTGAGAGTGTCGACGGGTGTGGGCATCAGCTGGATCTCGCCAGTGGGGCCGCTGCGCCTGGCGATTGCCAAGCCGATCAAGAAGTATGACGGCGATAAAATTCAAACCATGCAATTTCAAATCGGAACGAGTTTCTAATGAATCACTATCTACGTCGTTTGGCTATCGTGTTGGTAGCCGGTTTCTGCTGGATGTCGGTCCAGGCCCAGGAAGTCAAGATCGGTTTTGTTAGCACCGACCGTGTGCTCAAGGAAGCCGCTGCTGCCAAGGCGGCCCAGACCAAACTGGAGCAGGAATTTTCCAAGCGTGAAAAAGACCTGACCGACATGGGCGCTGGCATCAAGTCAACGGCCGACAAGTTTGAGCGTGAGGCACCCACCTTGCCTGAGGCACAGCGCGTCACCCGCCAGAAGCAGTTGCTGGACCAAGACCGCGAGTTTCAGCGCAAGCGCCGCGAGTTTCAGGAAGACCTGAACGCCCGCAAGAACGAAGAACTGCAGCAAGTCATCCTACGCGCCAACAAGGCCATCAAGGACATTGCCGTGGCAGAAAACTACGACATCATTTTTCAGGATGCCGTGTATGTGAACCCCAAGCACGACATGACTGACAAGGTCATCAAGGCACTGAACGTGCCTGCTGGTAAATAATTCACCGAGAGCTTGGTAGCGGGTGGTGTTGCGCGTCGGCTCCTTCGTTGCAGCGCTGGGAGGCGAGCTTTTTGGTGATCCTGAGCGGCTGATTGAAGGTCTGGCTTCTCTGGAAGGCGCACAGCCACACAACTTAAGCTTTCTTAGCCACCCGAAATACCAGCACCAACTGGCCAGCTCGCAGGCGGGCTGTGTCATCGTTAGCCCGCAAATGCAGGCGGCGGCAAATGCGCGTGGTGACTGCATTGTTGCTGACAACCCGTATCTTTACTTTGCCCGGGCAACCCAGCTCTGGAAGCAGCATCTTGGCGATAGTGACACCACGCTGATCCACCCGTCTGCGGTGATTGACCCTCTGGCCAGCGTGCATCCCAGCGCCCGGATTGGTGCGCTGTGCGTGGTGGAGGCGGGGTCCAGCATTGGCGCCGATACGGTCCTTAAATCCCGCGTCACGGTCAGTGAAAACTGCAGCGTTGGCGAACGCTGCCTGCTACACCCCGGCGTGGTGATTGGCGCCGATGGCTTCGGCTTTGCGCCCGACAACGGCACCTGGGTGAAGATCGAGCAGCTAGGCAGCGTGCGCATCGGCAATGATGTCGAAATTGGTGCCAATACCTGCATTGACCGGGGAGCACTTGCTGACACGGTCATTGAAGATGGCGTCAAGCTCGACAACCTGATCCAGATTGGACACAACGTGTTTGTCGGCGCCCACACCGCCATGGCGGGCTGCGCTGGTGTGGCAGGCAGTGCCCACATTGGCGCGCATTGCACGGTGGGCGGTGGCGCGGTGGTGCTTGGGCATTTGACGCTGGCCGACGGTGTCAATATCTCTGCAGCTTCGGTCGCCACACGGTCCATCCTCAAGCCCGGGCATTACACCGGCCTGTTCCCGATTGATGAGAACGCGGCATGGGAAAAAAATGCTGCCTCCGTCAAGCGGCTGGCCAACCTGCGCGAGCGTATCCGCGCGCTTGAGGCTCAGGTCAAGCTGCTTACCGTCAACCCTTCTTCCAATTAAAAAAAGGTCAGATCCATGGACATCCACCAAATTCTCAAGCAGCTGCCACACCGTTACCCGTTTTTGCTGGTGGACCGGGTGCTGGAAATTGACAAGGGCAAATCCATCCGAGCGCTGAAAAATGTCACCATCAACGAGCCGTTTTTTGGCGGCCACTTCCCGAACCGCCCGGTGATGCCCGGCGTATTGATGTTGGAGGCACTGGCGCAAGCGGCGGCGTTGCTGGCGTTTGATGCGCTGGATACCTCGCCCACCGATGACATGGTGTATTACTTTGCTGGTATCGACAACGCGCGCTTCAAGCAGCCGGTGGAGCCGGGCGACCAGCTCATCTTGTATGTGGAGCTGCTGCGTATGAAAGCAGGCATTTTCAAATTCAAGGCGCGCGCGGATGTTGATGGCAACGTCGCGGTGGAAGCGGAATTGACCTGCGCCATGCGCAAAATTAGCTGAGGGCAGCACCGTGACTGCCATTCACGCCACCGCCATCATTGACCCGGCCGCCGAGCTGGACAGCTCAGTCAGCGTCGGACCGTACAGTGTTATTGGGCCGCACGTCAAGATTGGTCCCGGTACCACCGTGGGCCCACATGTGGTCATTGAAGGCCACACCACCATCGGCTGCGACAACCGCATCTTCCAGTTCGCCTCACTCGGGGCGATTCCGCAAGATAAAAAATACGCTGGCGAGCCGTGTGAGCTGGTCATTGGCAACCGCAACACCATCCGCGAGTTTTGTACCTTCAACATCGGCTCGCCCGGTGATGTGGGCGTGACCCGTGTCGGTGACGACAACTGGTTGATGGCTTATGTGCATCTGGCGCATGACTGCCAGGTCGGCAACAACACGATTTTTGCCAACAACACCCAGCTCGCAGGCCACGTGCATGTGGGCGATTGGGCCATTTTTGGCGGCTTTACCGTGGTGCACCAGTTTGTGCGCATTGGCGCGCACAGCATGACCGCCATGTGTACGCTGCTTTTTGCCGACTTGCCACCGTTTGTCATGTGCCAAGGGCAGCCCGCTGCGGCACGCTCGATGAATTTTGAGGGTCTGCGCCGCCGGGGTTTTTCGCCGGAGCGAATCGCGGCCGTGAAGGCCATGCACAAGGCGTTGTACCGGGATGACCTGACGTTACAGGTGGCTATGGAGCGCATTGCCGGTTTAAGCGAAAACCACCCTGAGTCCATACCAGACGTGCAGGTGATGCTCTCATTCCTGCAGCAGATATCGCCGCAGCGTGGCATTGTTCGGTGAGGTTGTTAGCGAGTTTTTGCCGATCCAGGCGTTTGCGCTCTGAACCCGCAAGGCAGGGACTCTGGGCGGCTTCCTCATACTGGGGTACCAGAAATCGTCAGCCGCCCAGAGTCCCTACCTCGCTGGACGCATGTTGAAAGCTGAGAAAGTGCTCAACGCGGCACTGGTCGCTGGTGAAACCTCTGGCGATCTGCTGGCGGGTTTGCTGCTTGACGGCATGCGTACCCGTTGGCCCGAGCTGCACAGTGTGGGCATTGGCGGCCCGCAAATGGCCAGGCGCGGCTTTCAGGCCTGGTGGCCGCACGACAAGTTGTCGGTGCACGGTTTTGGCTGGGAGGTGCTGCGCCGTTACCGTGAGATCGTTGGCATACGCACCCAGCTGAAAAACCGCTTGCTGGCGTACAAGCCCGACGTGTTCATTGGCGTGGATGCACCGGATTTCAATCTTGATCTGGAAGCGGCTCTCAAAGCGCAGGGCATCAAGACTGTTCATTTTGTTTGCCCATCCGTCTGGGCTTGGCGGCCCGAGCGGCTGGAAAAAATCAAACGCAGCGTTGACCATGTGTTGTGCATCTTTCCGTTTGAGCCTGAGCTGCTCGCGCAGCACGGCATTGCCGCTACTTATGTGGGGCATCCGCTGGCCAACGTGATTCCGATGCAGCCAGACCGAGCGCAGGCGCGTGCCAAGCTGGGTCTGCGGCCAGATGACCCCGTGGTGGCGATCCTGCCCGGCAGTCGTGAGTCTGAAGTGCGGCACCTGGTTAATGTGTTCTTTCAGGCTGCAGCCCTTATGGAAAAAGGGCGACCAGCTATTCAATTTGTAGTTCCTGCGATACCGGCTTTGCGTCAAAAAATTGAAGCGGCAGCGGCTGCCAGCGGCGTGGGCGCGTCGCTGCGTGTGGTGGAAGGGCAGTCGCACACCGTGCTGGCCGCGTGCGATGTCACGCTCATCGCCAGCGGCACCGCCACGCTGGAGGCGGCGCTGTTCAAGCGGCCGATGGTGATTGCCTACCGCATGAGCGCCATGTCGTGGCAAATCATGCGGCGCAAGAAGCTGCAGCCCTGGGTGGGCCTGCCCAACATCTTGTGCCGCGACTTTGTGGTACCCGAACTGTTGCAGGATGCCGCCACACCGCAGGCGCTGGCCAAAGAAGTGTTGGCCTGGCTGGATGCATCTGCCCAAGACCCTGCGAAAATACAGCGGCTTGAACAACGTTTTACCGCGCTGCACGCCGAGTTGCAGCGCGACACCCCGACCCTTGCCGCCCATGCCATCGCTACCGTCCTCGAAGCCTAAGCCACTTGCGCTGGGCAAAACCGTTAAAGTCCGGCGCGCCCGGCAAGCCAGCATGCAGCAGGTAGCCCTGCAATGGGGTGTCAATGGCTTGGTTGCTGGGGTGGACGAGGCGGGTCGTGGTCCGCTGGCCGGGCCGGTGATGGCCGCAGCGGTGATTCTGGATGACCTGCACCCGATTGCGGGTTTGGCGGATTCCAAACAACTCTCCGCTCTTAAACGTGAGCGCCTGTTTGATGAAATTCGTGCCAAAGCCCTGTGTTTTGCGGTGGCCCAGGCCAGTGTGGAAGAAATTGATCAGCTCAACATTCTGCAAGCCACGCTGCTGGCCATGCGCCGAGCTGTCAATGGTTTGCGGTTGGCACCCAAGCTGGTGCTGGTCGATGGCAACCGGCTGCCTGTGCTGCCCATGCGCGCCGAGGCCATCGTCAAGGGCGACGCGCTGATTGCGGCAATTTCAGCCGCGTCCATCTTGGCCAAGGTGTCGCGTGACCGCTGGTGTGATGAGGTGGCAACCGCTTACCCGGCCTACGGTTTTGCACAGCACAAGGGCTATGGCACAGCGCAGCATCTGGCGGCTTTGCAGTCTGCAGGGGCTAGCCCCTTGCACCGCAAGACCTTTGCGCCAGTGCGCGCCGCACTGGCATCTGCTCTTGGCGCTGCCGACCTGCAGGTTGTGTCTGGTTCGACGACCGTTGCGTGTGTTAAAAACCCGCCCCCACTTGCCTTGCTGTGAGCGCCGCATGACAACCCCGCTGCTCATTACCTCGCGCGACAACCCCTTGCTCAAGGAGCTCAAACGCCTGGCCCACGGCAGCACTGACTACCGCAAGCAAGGTCGCTTCTGGACCGAGGGCGACCATCTGGTGCGCGCTGCGGTGCTGCGTGGTGTGCGTCCCGCGCTGGGTATTTTTTCAGAGTCTTTTTGGCAGAACCCCAAGTCCAGGCCTCTAGCCCTTACTGAATATGGGTCAGTTGCTACAAAAAACATTATTTTTGCAGATGCGCTGTTTGACACCATCAGTACCCTGGAATCACCCGCGCGCATGGGGTTTGTGTTTGATCTGCCGCCCAACACCCCGGTGCAGGCAGACGTTGCCAGCGTGATCTTGGACCGGGTGCAGGACGCTGGCAATGTGGGCGCCATTTTGCGCAGCGCTTCGGCGTTTGGTTTCAAACAGGTGATTGCCCTCAAAGGCACGGCCGCGCTTTGGAGCCCAAAAGTATTGCGCGCTGGCATGGGGGCGCACTGGGGCCTGCAGCTGCTCGAAGGCGCAGACCTGGCGGTGCTGGACCCACTCTCTTTGCCGCTGCTTGTAACCAGCTCACACCAAGGCAGTTTTCTGCACCAGATGCTTCAAAAAAGAGAGCTACCCATGCCCTGTATCTGGGCGCTGGGGCATGAAGGGCAGGGTGTTTGCACGGCGCTACAGGCGCGTGCAGCGCACCATGTGCGCATCGCCCAGCCAGGCGGCGAAGAGTCTTTGAATGTGGCCACTGCCGCGGCCATTTGCCTGCACGCCAGCGCTACAACAAGCCTGGGGTAAACCCTAACTAAACGCGGGCAAGGCGGCTCAGAAGTCGTCTCAAAACGGGGTGTGTCGGCTATAATTTGGGGCTTTTTTGCATCCGCGTACGCTCTGCGCACAAGCCCCATTTCCACAAAAAAAGCAAGCCAGGAGGCCACTCCTGCGTGTGCATGGGCGTACCCGCAACTATTTCGGAGAACCCAGTGCTTTTGTCTCTCAAGGGAAACACCCCACCCGCCATTTTGGCGCTCGCAGACGGCACGGTCTACATCGGTCATTCCATTGGTGCTGTTGGCGCCACGGTGGGAGAGGTGGTGTTCAACACCGCCATGACCGGCTACCAGGAAATCCTGACAGACCCCAGCTACTGCCAGCAAATCGTCACCCTCACTTACCCGCACATCGGCAACTACGGCGTCAACCCGCAAGACGTCGAAGCCGACAAGGTGCATGCCGCCGGTTTGATCATCAAGGATTTGCCGCTGGTGGCCTCCAACTTTCGCGCCACCCAGACGCTCAGCGAGTACCTGGTGGCCGAAGGCACGGTGGCCATCGCCAACATCGACACCCGCCAGTTGACCCGCCAGCTGCGCACCTTGGGCGCGCAAAACGGCTGCATCCTGGCGCTGGCAGCCGGCGAAGCGGTCACGCCCACCGCGATTGAAAAAGCCGTGTCGCTGGCCAAATCGGCACCCAATATGGCCGGTACCGATTTGGCCAAAGTGGTGTCCAGCGCTGCGCCTTACACCTGGACGCAGACTGAGTGGGAGCTGTTCAACCCTGCGCTGGACGGCGCGCCCGGCTACGGTGTGCAGACCCAGCCGCGTTTTCACGTGGTGGCCTACGACTTTGGCGTGAAGAAAAATATTTTGCGCATGTTGGCGCAACGTGGCTGCAAGGTCACGGTGGTGCCAGCGCAAACCCCGGCGGCAGAGGTGCTCAAGCGCCAGCCAGACGGCATCTTTTTGAGCAATGGCCCGGGCGACCCCGAACCCTGTGACTACGCGATTGCGGCGGCCGCTGAGCTGATCGAATCCGGCACTCCCACCTTTGGCATCTGCTTGGGTCACCAGATCATGGCGTTGGCGTCCGGTGCCAAAACCTTCAAGATGAAGTTTGGCCACCACGGCGCGAATCACCCGGTGAAAGACCTCGACAGCGGTCGCGTCAGCATCACCAGCCAGAACCATGGTTTTGCGGTCGATGAAACCACGCTGCCCGCCAATCTGCGTGCCACCCATGTGAGCCTGTTTGACGGCACCCTGCAAGGCCTGGCGCGCACCGACAAGCCCGCATTTTGCTTCCAGGGCCACCCGGAAGCTTCGCCTGGTCCGCATGACATTGGTTATCTGTTTGACCGGTTTATCACCTCGATGGAAGCGCGCGCGTGAGTTTTTACGGTGTTACCGACATCTGGACCTACGTGATTGGCGCGTTCGGCATCATTTTGCTGCCCGGGCCAAATTCCATGTATGTGCTGTCGGTGGCCACCGCGCGCGGCGTCAAGGCTGGTTTTCAGGGGGCGTTTGGTGTGTTTGTGGGTGACTGCGTGCTGCTGATGCTCACGGCATTGGGGGCTGCGGGCATGTTGCGCACCTACCCGGCGATGTTTATGGTGGTCAAGGTGGTAGGCGCTGCTTACCTGGGCTGGATTGGTCTGCAACTGCTGCGCGCCGCCTGGAAGGCGTGGCGCACATCAGCCTCTGCCGAGGTGCAAGTGGCACCGCGTTCGTCGGAGGAAGCCAGCCAGGACCGCGCCTCGATGCGGCGCCCCTTCCAGCGTGCGCTGGTGATCAGTCTGCTCAACCCGAAAGCGATTTTGTTTTTGCTGTCGTTCTTTGTGCAGTTCATTGAGCCCGGCTACGCGCACCCTGAACTGCCGTTTTTGATCCTCAGCGTGATTTTGATGTTTTTCAGCGCGCTGTATCTGTCGGCGCTGATTCTGGCGGGTGCCCGCCTGGCACAAGGTTTTGCGCGGCGCAAACGTCTCTCGGCCGGTTTATCAGGCGGGGTAGGGGCTTTGTTCCTGTGGTTTGGTGGCAAATTGGCTACCGCGAATTTGAATTGATTTTGATAGCGCCTGACGCCCTATGTATAAGGGATACAGGCCAATTTGGTACTGAAAATGGCAAAAAGAAACGATCTCAAGAGCATCCTGATCATTGGCGCGGGCCCCATCATCATCGGCCAGGCCTGCGAGTTTGACTACTCTGGCGTGCAGGCCTGCAAGGCGCTGCGCGAAGAGGGTTACAAGGTCATTCTGATCAACAGCAACCCGGCCACCATCATGACCGACCCGGCGACCGCCGATGTGACCTACATCGAGCCGATCACCTGGAAGACGGTGGAAAAAATCATCGCCAAGGAGCGCCCCGACGCGATTCTGCCCACCATGGGCGGCCAAACCGCGCTGAACTGCGCGTTGGACCTGTGGCACAACGGCGTGCTGGACAAATACACCGGTGCCGCCACCGGCAAAGCCATCGAGCTGATTGGCGCCACCCCCGAGGCGATCGACAAGGCCGAAGACCGCCTGAAGTTCAAGGACGCCATGACCAAAATTGGTCTGGGTTCGGCCAAGTCTGGCATTGCCCACAGCATGAGCGAGGCCTGGGACGTGCAGCGCACGGTGGGTTTCCCCACCGTGATCCGCCCCAGCTTCACACTCGGCGGCACCGGCGGCGGCATTGCCTACAACCCCGAAGAGTTTGAGACCATCTGCAAGCGCGGCCTGGAGGCCTCACCCACCAACGAGCTGCTCATTGAAGAATCGCTGCTCGGCTGGAAAGAGTACGAGATGGAAGTGGTGCGCGACAAAGCGGACAACTGCATCATCGTCTGCTCGATTGAAAACCTCGACCCGATGGGCGTGCACACCGGCGACTCGATCACCGTGGCCCCGGCGCAAACGCTGACTGACAAGGAATACCAGATCCTGCGTAACGCCTCTTTGGCGGTGCTGCGTGAGATTGGCGTGGACACCGGCGGCTCCAACGTGCAATTCGCCATCAACCCTGAAGATGGCCGCATGGTCGTCATCGAGATGAACCCGCGTGTGAGCCGTTCCTCCGCACTGGCCTCCAAAGCCACTGGTTTCCCGATTGCCAAGGTGGCTGCCAAACTGGCCGTGGGTTACACGCTGGATGAGTTGCGCAACGAGATCACCGGCGGTGCGACCCCGGCGTCGTTTGAGCCGTCCATCGACTACGTGGTCACCAAGATTCCGCGTTTTGCCTTTGAGAAGTTCCCCGCTGCCGACAGCCGCCTCACCACTCAGATGAAGTCGGTGGGTGAGGTGATGGCCATGGGCCGCACCTTTCAGGAGTCGTTCCAGAAAGCCCTGCGCGGGCTGGAAGTTGGCGTGGACGGCATGAACGAAAAAACGCAAGACCGCGAACTGCTGGAAAAAGAGCTGGGTGAGCCCGGCCCGGAGCGCATCTGGTACGTCGGTGACGCCTTTGCCGCTGGCTGGAGCGTGGACGAGGTGTTTGACATCACCAAAATCGACAAGTGGTTTCTGGTGCAGATTGAGCAGATTGTCAAAATCGAGCTGGAGATTGAGCACTTGCCACAACCTGCCGTTGGCACCGCACTGGACGCGATTGACGCAGCCACGCTGCGCGCCTTAAAGCAAAAAGGTTTTTCAGACCGGCGCCTGGCCAAACAGTTCAAAACCACCGATACCGCCGTGCGCGCCCGCCGCCACGCCCTGGGCGTGCGCCCGGTGTACAAGCGGGTCGATACCTGCGCCGCCGAATTTGCAACCAACACCGCCTACCTGTACTCGACCTATGAGGCCGAAGGCTCGGAGTGCGAGGCCGCGCCCACGAATCGTAAAAAGATCATGGTGCTTGGTGGTGGCCCGAACCGCATCGGCCAGGGCATCGAATTTGACTACTGCTGCGTGCACGCCGCCCTAGCCATGCGTGAAGATGGGTACGAGACCATCATGGTCAACTGCAACCCCGAGACGGTCTCCACCGACTACGACACTTCAGACCGCCTTTACTTTGAGCCACTCACGCTTGAAGACGTGCTGGAAATTGTCGACAAGGAAAAACCCACCGGTGTGATCGTGCAGTATGGCGGCCAAACGCCCTTGAAACTGGCGCTCGACCTCGAAGCGAATGGCGTACCGATCATCGGCACCAGCCCCGACATGATCGATGCGGCCGAAGACCGCGAGCGTTTTCAGAAACTGCTGCATGAGCTGAAATTGCGCCAGCCGCCAAATGCCACAGCACGTACCGAACCCGAAGCGCTGGAGAAAGCCGCCGCCTTGGGTTACCCGCTGGTGGTGCGCCCGAGCTACGTGCTGGGCGGCCGCGCCATGGAAATCGTGCACGAGCAGCGCGATCTGGAGCGCTACATGCGCGAAGCCGTCAAAGTGTCACATGATTCACCGGTGCTGCTGGACCGCTTTTTGAACGATGCCATCGAGTGTGATGTGGACGCGGTGCGCGACTCGGTCGGCCGTGTGTTTATTGGCGGGGTGATGGAGCACATTGAACAAGCCGGTGTGCACAGTGGTGACTCGGCCTGTTCGCTGCCGCCGTATTACCTGAAACAGGCCACCGTCGATGAGATGAAGCGCCAGACCGCTGCCATGGCCGAAGGTCTGAATGTGGTCGGGCTGATGAATGTGCAGTTCGCTATCCAGCAAAAGGACGGCCAGGACATCATCTTTGTGCTTGAAGTCAATCCACGTGCCTCGCGCACCGTGCCGTTTGTCTCCAAGGCCACCGGCATCCAACTCGCCAAAGTTGCGGCTCGTTGTATGGTCGGCCAAACGCTGGACGCGCAAGGCATTGGCGCCGAGGTGCATCCACCGTATTTCTGCGTCAAGGAAGCGGTGTTCCCGTTTGTCAAGTTCCCGGGCGTCGACACCATCCTTGGCCCCGAGATGAAGTCCACTGGCGAAGTCATGGGCGTGGGCAAGACCTTTGGCGAGGCCTTTGTCAAGTCGCAGATCGGCGCGGGTTCCAAGCTGCCACGTCCCTTCAAACCGGATGGCACACCCAGCGGCAAGGTGTTTATCTCGGTCAAAGGCAGTGACAAACCGCAGGCGATCGAGGTGGCACGGGCGCTGGTAGCTATGAATTTTGTAGTTGTAGCCACCAAGGGCACTGCAGCGGCCATTAATGCCGTTGGCGTACCCTGTGGTGTCGTCTACAAGGTGACCGAGGGCCGCCCGCACATTGTGGACATGCTGAAAAATGACGAGATCGTGCTGGTCATCAACACCGTGGAAGAGCGGCGCAATGCCATTGCCGACTCGCGCCAGATCCGTACCTCAGCGTTGCTCAACCGCGTGACCACCTTCACAACCATCGCCGGTGCCGAGGCTGCCGTGGAAGGCATGCGTTGCATGGATTCGCTGGACGTGATTTCGGTGCAGGAGATGCACGCGCAATTGAGGGGCTGATAGCGGTTTTGACCGTCGAGCGCGAAGGCGCGCTTTAAAGCGGCAAGCACCGAGTTTCACGGCATAATCACACAGCACCGCCGGACGGCAACGTTCGGCGGTTTCATTTTGGATCATCTTTATTTGACGGAGCTTCCCGTGGCGACTCTTCCCATTACCAAACGTGGCGCAGACAAACTCAAAGCTGAGTTGCACCAGCTCAAAGCGTTTGAGCGTCCAGCAGTCATCATGGCGATTGCCGAGGCACGTGCTCAGGGTGACCTGAGTGAAAACGCCGAGTACGAATCAGCCAAAGACAAGCAGGGGTTTGTCGAGGGGCGCATTCAGGAAATTGAAGGCAAGTTGTCTGCTGCACAGATCATCAACCCTGTCGAGCTTCATGCCGAAGGCCGGGTGGTGTTTGGTGCCACCGTGGCACTGCAAGATGAAGACACCGGCGACAAGGTCACCTACCAGATCGTCGGCGAGGATGAAGCCGACATCAAACTCGGCCTGGTTAACATCAACAGCCCGATTGCCCGCGCCCTGATCGGCAAGGAACAAGGCGATGTGGCCGAGGTGCAGGCCCCGGGCGGTTTGCGTCGTTGGGAAGTGATCAGCGTCAGCTACGTCTAAAGTGGGTTCGCTGCTGCCGAAGATGTCAGTCTGGGTCGCGGCCCTGTGGTGGGGCAGCTTGACCACAGTGGGTTTTTATGTGGTGCCAATGCTGTTTGCCAACCTGCCAAGCCCGGCCATCGCTGGCAACATGGCGGCGAAATTGTTTGCTGTGCAGACCTGGATCGCGGTGGTGTGCGGCATGTTATTGCTGCTGGTTTCAAGGTCAAATCAGTCTCTAGCCCAGGTGGAACGGGCGCAAGCAGCTATGATTTTTATTGTTTTGGGGATGTTGCTGGGGTTGCTGAGTGAGTTTGCGGTGGCACCGCGCATCGTCGCTCGGCAAAATTTACCGCTGTGGCACAACGTGGGGATGGGGCTGTACATTGCGCAGTGGGTGTGCGCGGGGCTGACGTTCAGGAAGCTGATACCAAAAGTGAATTAAAGGCGGTCAGCGCCGTTAGATGAACATCCGACAATCAGTTGGGGACAGAGCAGATTTCACTTCGTGTAAACCCTGGTCGACCCCACAACGTTGTTAATTTTGGTTGCGTTTTTTGATGCTGATGGGTTTCTTTTTGGCGCGTTTGATCTGGCCACCCGAGGTCAGGCGCTGGTTACCGAGCACGCGCAGGGTTTTCACTTCGGGACGCTGACCGCCGCGCTTGCTGAACTTGAGCACTTTCACGTCCTTGGGGCCGGGCATGCGGTCCTCGTCCACGGTCTTTTCGCGCTC